>ERZ795057.9-NODE-9-length-220662-cov-20.065846_pt1 | contig 220662 bp, 209 predicted proteins | sample MGYA00375141_ERZ795057 | MGnify/ENA primary metagenome ERZ795057 (study PRJEB30186, sample SAMN05720163) | activated sludge metagenome | isolation source: Anaerobic digester | place: Hong Kong | collected 2015-01-26 ...
CCTCCTTGTAAAACAGGTTAAAGATATAATACAACAGGATGGAATTATAATCAAAATAAATGAGAAATAACCGGGTTATCTTTTTTATTTATTGTATAAAAAAAACGTTCGGGAATCGGGGTAGGGGTTGGAGAGCGGAACAGTTTATTCAGGATATATCAGGGTATAACCTGAATAAACTGTTTTTTATCATTATAATACTTGTTATCATGAAAGATAAGTGTTTTCGCCCCGGATTTATTCAGCTCTTTCAGAAATGAAAGGTTTTTATTGTGGTTTACAACTGAACCGTTGCCGTTTAATGAATTAATATTATCACTCAGGTATGCTTCGTCTCCTGATAAACAGTATTGTTTATCACGGTATGTGAAAAAAATAACCGACGATCCTTCAGTATGGCCTCCGATGGTCTGAATACGGAAAAAATCAAGGAAGCTTATTGAATTCTCAAAAGTATGCACTTCAGGGTTTCCTTTTAAATACTTCCTTACATCTGCGAGGCCGTTACCTTTCATAAAAGATTCGAGTTCTTTCTTATTGATGATAATCCGCGCATTTGGAAATTTATCGGCATTACCGATATGATCAAAATGCGCGTGAGTTATAATTATATCAGTTATTGAGTCAGCAGGAATGCCGTTTTCAGCAAGAATTTCTACAGGGTCACGAAATTCCCTGATATCAAACATCTGAATGAGCTTATTATTATTAAATCCTGTATCAACAAGAATCTTTCTATCTTTGTATTCGATATAATAAAACATCCAGCAGAAGGGGAGTTTTTCGTGACTTCTGTCGCCATAAATAATAAACTTTTTCGGAAATTCTGAAATTCCATATTTAACAGCAAAAACTTTTAGATCATCCCTGCCGCCGTTACCTAAGCAGTCTGTTATTGTGGCGGTAAGGATGATTGTGCTCATTATTAAACCGATTGTTTTCCTTATCATTCCTTAATCACTATAAAAAGGAGTATTGCTGCAACATAGGTAATAAATCCAATCATAAGTGTGGTACTCATACCGTAAGTTACATTAAAGAGTAATGAAAATGACACTGCTATAGTTGAGAGTATACAGTTAACACCGAACATCAGTGTCGCGTACTCATCAGATACATCCTTCTTAACCTGTTCCATGGCATGCGGGAATGGTATACCCATAAGAAAAGCCAGGGGAAATATCAGTACAGAAGCGATAATAAGCTTAAACCCGAAACTGAATTTGGCGAACATCATAAACATATCATCGATAAAGAAAGACTGGAAAAGAATAATTAATGGTATAATAGAAATACAGATTACCAGGGTTCTTTTTTTGAAATTACGGCTGAAGAAACTCCCCATACCGCTGAACAGGAGAAGCCCCCCTAATATAACAATGGTTGAATAAATCGGTGATCCTATAAACCTCTGGTACTTCTGCATAAGAACAATCTCGATAAGCATAAAACCGAATCCGAGAAGTGCAAAAAATACCGTATGCCCCAGAAGCCTGAAGCGCTGTGAACCGTATTTGAAAACAGCAAGTAGAAGAACCGGTGTAAGCATTACTCCTGCGACTTTCAGCAGGATATTAAGTACATCAGTAACCTCTTTCTTGTTTTTATAAATATTAAAAGGATAAGGTTTGTCGTCAGTTGTAGGAGAGAGATCCAGTTCAAACGGAAAGTTAACCTGGTGCAGTATCTCTTCATATCTTTTGAAATCCGCAGAAGTCATATTTTTCTTTTTGAGATAATATTTGTAGTATGTCGGATTATATACGTAATTGGATTCAACAAATTTTTTATCTTCAGGTTTCTCAATCTTCCCGAGAATTTCATTATGAAACTCTTTCTTTGAAATACCGTCAGGATAGTCAATATAGGAATATACCGGTTTATCAGCTCTGAATATCCTTTCAAACATATGTCCGGTTTTCATATTCGGGTGAAGAAATATCGCGGAACCGTACCTGGGGGCTATAACATTGTGATAGCCTGCAAAAGTTGCAAGTTCCTTGTCTGTAAAAGGGGCCTTTTTGATAATAACAGTCTGAAACTGCTTCCAGGTCCCCCAGAAGTCCCATGAATAGATGATTATATGTCTGTCAGGGTTTTTAATCCCCATTTCCGTCATTGCCTGTTTTACAGTATTGAGAAACTTATAAAATGCAAACCTGGATCGTTTGGTCTCAATAATCTCCTCGTAAACCACCATACCTTTATCACTCAGTTTATTTAACATCATTTTGGTATTTTCAACTGTATGAAGATATTCGGGAGCGAGTGTTGCAATAGCCGGATACTCCATATGGAGATTCATGAGTGTAATCATATCATAAGTTTCAGTATTGCTGGATAGAAAGTAACGTCCTTCACCATAATAAGCGTCAAGCCCTTCGTATGGATAGGCTCCGAACTCTGAAAAGTAGCCCTTTTTGTTATTCTCCATCATAATCCTCATTACGATTGGAGAGAATTCAACACCGCTGACACGGGCTCCCGGAAGTTTTTTTGCGGATTTGACTATTCCGTCATAGGACAGACCTATTATGAATACTTTAGGATTATCAACATGGGGCACACGGGGATCCCAGTATGTGCCATTTGATTTATCAACAGTATCAAGAGGGATGGCATTTGTAGTATAAAATATATTATTATTGTCAACCGCAAAGAGGTCAATCTTTCCCATAAGATCATCTTCAGAGAAGATAACCTTCCAGTTATGAAGCCTCATCTGGGTACACCATATCTTTCTTTCGCTAAGATTATTGGTGGGGCCGCATTTGATTTTATAATTTATGTCGAGATTTTTCCAGTAGTCCAGCTCCCTGTAATCCTGGCTTTGTTTATAACCTATATCACTGAGAACATATTTTGCTCTTTTCTTCTCGTAATCTGAACCTGTGAGTATATATTTATCACCCTTAAGTTTATACTTTGAAAGCATGAAATCTCTGTCGAATCTGAACTTGATAGAGGGGACGATTTTCTGTTCAAATTCAGATTTTGGAAATTCAAGGGGGAGTTTCATGTTTTCATTATAAATATAAGCAACTCCGAAAATCAGCGGTATTGATACTGCCGCTGCAAGAATTTTCGCAAAAATATTCCTGAACCCGATAACAAGTGTCAGGATGAAAATTGCAGGTATAAACATCAGAACTATAAGTACATTCTCAGACTTTATAGCACTGACGCTGAATATCGGGAAAATAACACCGGCTGCGGAAGCTGCAAGGTTTGTAAAATAAACCCTGTTTGACTGGCCGCGGGCGAATAGAAGTGATATTATTATAGATGAAAATAGAAAAGGGAGTACGAGAAAATAAGGATATTCGAATTCCCCGATTCTAATTATATTATAATATGATAAAGGAATAGATGCCATAAAACAGAGAGCAGCAATGAACATTACCGCATATCCCTTAATCCTTGCGAGATAAAAACTGATAAAACCACCAACAGCTATGCCGATCATGGCAATGGCGATTACATATGTAGCAGTAAGATAATTTGTAATTATAAGCAGCTGGTGCATGAAAATGGTTTCAAGAGCCATTACCGAAAAGGAGAATAGGAACATGGCAATATTATAGATGAAAATGTCTCTGAGGCTTCTGTTTTCTGTCATTGTTCTCTCTTTGTTATTTATAAATAATCTGATTTCAAAGGGGTAAGAAATCATGCAAAAATATATGCCATTCATTTTGAAGTCAATACTTATCACAATAAAAAAATTGAATACCGCTAAAAAATAGTTTTATTAAAATAGAGTTCAAAATATTAAAAAAGATGTAAATTCCCGAATAGTTTATATCTTCTTAAATAATTGTTCTTTAGAAATACACAGGGGAAATTTTATACATTTTAATAGAGTAATACTGTTCACGAAAATAAACATTAATCCTGATAGCAGAATACAAAGTGTAATTTTGATTTGACTTTAAGCATTAATGATATTCATCATATCCTTGTATAATATAGATTTGTATAATAGTGCAGATTGAGATTCTGCCTTAAATAACGTTTATTTATCAGTATTTATTCCTTAACTTTTTTTAGTCAGGAAGTGCTCTATTACCCCCGCCGCCGAAGGCGGCGGGGGTATATAATTCATTACTTTACACTAAAAAGTATTTTTAGGAATTATTACTGTTTATTTATAATTATTCTGATTATACCAGTACAGGAGTACTGTTGTAATAATATACTTAAAAAAATGGAAGGTGTACTAGATGAAAAAGTTAGCTCTTCTGGTTACAGCTGTTCTTATTTTCGCTGTAATGGTTACAGGATGCAAAAAGAAAGCTCCTGAACTTTCTGAAGTAAATGTTATTAAAATCGGTGTTTTTGAACCAATGACAGGCCCTAATGCAAGCGGCGGGGAACTCGAAGTTGAAGGTATTAAGCTTGCGAATGAACTTTTCCCCACAGTTCTCGGTAAAAAAATTGAACTGGTAATTGCCGATAACAAAAGTGACAAGGTTGAGGCTGCTAATGCTGCTGAAAGACTTGTAAACAAAGACCAGGTTACTGCAATTATCGGAAGCTGGGGAAGCTCTCTTTCAATGGCTGCGGGCCCTATAATTAAAGGTAAAGTTCCCGCTGTTGCATGTTCAGCTACAAATCCTCTTGTTACCAAAGGTAATGACTGGTATTTCAGGGTATGTTTCCTTGATCCTTTCCAGGGACAGGTTATGGCTACTTATGCAGTGACAAAACTCAATGCAAAGACAGCCTGTGTTATCCAGGAGATATCAAATGACTACTCTGTTGGTCTTGCTAAGTTTTTCATGGATTCATTTGTTAAACTTACAAAAAATGATAAGTCAATCCTTGCAAAACCGTTTAACTATAACACAGGGGATAACGACTTCACAGCCCAGGTTACTACAATTGCACAGCTGAAGCCTGATGTAATTTTCGCTCCCGGTAACTATACTGAATCTGCACTTATAATCAAGCAGGCAAGAGACCAGGGAATCAAAATCGCATTCCTCGGCGGAGATACATGGGAAACAGATCCTTTCCTTGAAGTAGGCAAGAAAGCTGTTGAAGGAGCAACATTCTCTACTTTCTTTACTTCTGAAGTTGCAATGAATAAAACTTCTGAAGCATTCCTTAAAGCTTACAGAGATAAATACAAGAAAGATCCCGCAGCTGTTACAGCTCTCGGATATGACTCTTATCTCGTGGTAAGGGCAGCTATCGAAAAAGCAGGTTCACTTGATGGTCAGAAAATCAGGGATGAAATTGCTAAAACTAAAGATTTCGAAGGCGCTGCAGGAAACATTACACTTGATGAAAATGGCGACGCGGTTAAAGATGCTGTTATTAAAATTGTAAAAGACGGAAAATTCAGATATCTGACAACTGTTAAACCGTAAATTCTTTTAAATATGTTCCGTAAATGAAAAGGGCTGTCTGAAAAGGCAGCCCTTTTTTATGTACAGGTTTTTATTGAAATTCCGGTTCCGGCACTGTTTATCCGGTAGAACTATATTTTTCTTTTTTCAAATATGCGGAAGAGCATAATCACCATAAAGATAAAAACCGGGATAATAAACCAATGGCTGATACCTAAAGCTTCAGGTAATCCGATCTTCCCGTAATCTTTCCATGACATAACAGTTTCTTTAAAAAACGGGAAAATTTCAGCAAAAAGTGCAGCTCCTGTCAGCATTCCTGCTATTGCAAAAAAAGCATGAATACGCCCTTCACCAAGAGCCGCAACTGAAGTGCCGGGGCAGAAACCCATAATTGCCCATCCGCCGCCGAAAAGGATACCCCCGATAACAATTGCACCAACATTCATCGGCTTATGGCTGAATTTTATTAACCCTGCATCTGATAAGATAAATATCCCAATCATTCCAACAATGATTGCTGAAAGCATAAACTTGAAGATAGTCATATCTTTTAAAAGAAGAGCTCCAATCTGTTTTTCAAACCTTATTACTCTTCCTTTCTGAAGAAGAAACCCGAAAACAACTCCTGTGAGTAAACCTAATATCTGATCTGTACTCATAGTGTCCTCCGTTTAAAAACAATCCCCGCCACTAATACTCCTGCGGCAAAAAATAATCCGAGTGCAACAAATGAACTGACAGATAACTGCATCATTCCGCTTAGCCCATGGCCGCTGGGGCAGCCGTCTGCAAGTCGTGCTCCAATCATTGCTATGATGCCGCCGGAGAATGCTCCGAGTGCTCTTTTTCTCATGGATGAACCGAAACGCTCCAGCCAGATTGGAGGTATTTTTTCAATTTTAAAACTTTTATCAGTAAGAGACGAAATTAGAGACCCTGCAAAAACTCCTATGATGAGCATGAACTGCCAGTCTACACGTATTTTGGTTGCAGTGAAATAGATATTTTGTGCTACATGTTCCGAAGCAAAAATCTTCTCAATGAATGCTGCGGCCCTGACAAAAGTGGTTGATGCACCCAGGTAGTTTGTTTTTCCAAGAAGAATTGTTGTCAGATAAACTGAAATAATTGCCAGTACGCCTGTAAGGGCTCCGGCAAAATATGGATTCCAGCCTCCATCATCTGTTTTAAACTTCATTATTCCCTCCTTAATTGTGTTAGTTTTAATCAGGGTGGAATAGTATCCACTTATAACAAAATATAGTTTTCCCCGGAAAAAACAAATAGGCGGATTAATAATTGAAAAAGAACTCCATTATGTTACTTTTGTAAAATCCTGAGAACCATATGTTCACACTGTGAATAATATTCTTGACATATATAAGTCGGGATAGAGGATTCTTAAGGTTTTAAATTTTTATACAGATAATCTTTCCCTGGAGTTTCTAATGAGCTTTGAAATCTTTCTCCAACACTTTTCAAATGCGCTCTCCCTGGGTAGTTTATACGCTCTCATCGCCATAGGCTATACGATGGTTTACGGTATCCTGAGACTTATAAATTTTGCTCACGGCGATATCTTTATGCTGGGGGCGTATTTTGCATTTTATGCTCTGACAACATTCCTGATGCCCTGGTGGGTCGGCTTTATAGTAGCTATAGGCCTCACTGCAGTAATAGGAATGTCCATTGAAAAAGTTGCTTATAAACCTTTGAGGGATTCTCCAAAAGTTTCAGTTCTCATCTCTGCAATAGGTGTTTCATTTTTAATAGAAAGTCTCGGTGTTGTTGTTTTCGGCGGGATTCAGAAAGCATTCCCCATACCTGATATTTTCGGCCAGGTTGTTGTGCTGGGAAATATATCAATCGTAAGTGTAAACTTTTTTATACCGGTAATCGCATTTTTCTGCCTTGTTTTCCTGATGTACCTTGTGAACTTTACAAAAACCGGTATGGCCATGCGGGCACTCTCCAAAGATCATGAAACAGCACGGCTTATGGCAATTGATGTTGACAGGATTATATCATACACTTTCGGACTCGGTTCACTCCTTGCAGCTGTTGGCGGTATTATGTGGGGTATGAAATATCCTCAGCTTTATCCTCTTATGGGGCTTATGCCGGGACTTAAATGTTTTATTGCAGCTGTTGTCGGGGGTATAGGAAATATCACCGGTGCTGTTATAGGCGGCCTTGTTATAGGGTTTATCGAGATAATGACTGTTGCTTTTATGCCGTCACTATCAGGTTACAGAGATGCCTTTGCTTTTATATTACTTATTATAATTCTCCTTGTAAAACCGAGCGGTTTAATGGGAGAGAACCTGACTGAGAAGGTTTAAGATGGAAAGTGAACGAAAAAAAAGAAAATTACTTACATTAGCAGCACTTCTTATTTCCGGCGGGCTGCTGCTTCTGTTTACATTTATATTTGATTCTTATCAGTTGAGGATTGTGAATCTTTGCGGAATTTATATAACTCTCGGATTGAGCCTGAATCTTATTTACGGTTTTACCGGGTTATTTTCACTGGGACATGCAGGTTTTATGGCTGTGGGTGCGTATACTACAGCACTACTTACCATGCCTCCGCAGCTTAAAGAGATGAATTTCTTTCTTGAGCCTATTGTGCCATGGCTTGCAAATACAGAGTGGAGCTTTCTTCCGGCACTATTAATGGGCGGGACTCTTGCCGCAGTTGTAGGCTTCCTCATCGGGGCGCCTGTACTAAAACTAAAAGATGACTATCTCGCAATAGCGACACTTGGCTTTGCTGAAATAATAAGAATAGTTTTCACAAATACGCAGAATATAACCAACGGGCCGCTGGGTCTTAAAGGCCTTCCCCCTTATACTACGATCTGGTGGTCATGGGGAATTGCCTTTGTATCTATCCTGTTCATGGTTTATCTTTTTAAAGGGAGTTACGGGAGGGCTTTTATAGCTATCCGTGAGGATGAAGTTGCCGCAGAAACAATGGGTATAAATCTCTTCAGGCATAAAATTCTGTCATTTACAATTGGATCATTTATGGCCGGTGTCGGCGGCGGCCTCCTTGCACACCTTATGGGAACTATTGATCCCCTGATGTTCAGATTTATGCTGACTTTCAATATATTGCTTGTTGTTGTATTAGGGGGGATGGGGAGTATAAGCGGTTCAGTTATTGCCGCTATTGTTATAACTGTTCTTATGGAATATCTCCGGTTCCTTGATGGTCCGATGAATTTCGGCCTTTTTAAAACAAACGGGATCCCCGGTATGAGGATGGTTATATTCTCAATCATGCTCATGTTTGTTATACTTTTCTTCCAGAGAGGACTTATGGGCAACAGAGAACTTAGCTGGGATTTTCTCTTTAGAAAGAAGAAAACTCTGAATGATGCAGTTGAGGGTGATTGATAATGTATATACTCAGAACTGATAATATAACAATGAAGTTCGGCGGACTTGTTGCTGTTTCCAATTTTAATCTTGAGATTAAACAGAATGAGATTGTCGGTCTCATAGGTCCCAACGGGGCCGGAAAGACAACGGCATTCAATATGATCACCGGGCAATACACACCGACACAGGGTTCTATATATTTTAAAAATGAAGATATTACAAACTACAGGCCATACGAAGTAACACGTCTCGGTATTGCCAGAACGTTTCAGAATATTAAACTTTTTAAGCAGATGACTGTCCTCGAGAATGTACTGGTGGGGAACCATTTAAGGCTTATGTCTCCGCTTCTTCTATCTGTTTTACGAACACCGAGGTACAGAAGAGAAGAGAAACATATGATAGAAAAATCCATGAATCTTCTAAAAGATCTCGGTCTTGACGATGTTATTCATGAGAAAGCATATTCTCTGCCATACGGTAAGCAGAGGAGACTTGAGATCGCAAGAGCTCTTGCCACCAATCCGAATATTCTTCTTCTTGATGAACCTGCAGCAGGGATGAATCCCCAGGAATCTATTGAACTCATGCATTTTATACATGACATCCGGGACAGGTTTGATCTTACCATATTCCTTATTGAGCATACAATGCAGGTAGTAATGGGAGTTTGCGAAAGGATCTATGTCCTTGATCACGGCATAACAATTGCAGAGGGTAATCCTGAACATATTCAGAACAATCCGAAAGTAATTGAAGCTTATCTGGGAGTAAACTGATGCTTAAAATAAAAGATCTCCATGTAAACTATGGCGGAATTAAAGCCCTCAAAGGGATAGATATAAACGTACCTGAAGGGAAAATCATAACTCTCATCGGTGCAAACGGTGCGGGAAAGAGTACAACTCTGCGTTCAATTGCGGGTTTACTTAAACCCGCTTCAGGAAATATATTTTACAACGATATTGATATTACAGGTAAAAAAACTCTGGATATAGTGAAAAACGGTATTGTACTTGTTCCTGAGGGTAGAAGGGTTTTTGCAAACCTTACAGTTTATGAAAATCTTGTACTTGGCGCATATTCGGTAAAAGATAAGAAAGCGATATCTGACGATATGGAGAATGTTTTCAATCTTTTTCCCAGGCTGAAAGAGAGAGTAAAACAGAAAGCCGGAACATTTTCCGGAGGCGAACAGCAGATGCTTGCTGTAGGAAGAGCACTGATGAGCAAACCTAAACTTCTAATGATGGATGAACCTTCTCTCGGCCTCGCTCCGCTTATTGTTAAAAGTATTTTTGAAATCATTCAGAATATCAATAAAATCGGCGTAACAATTCTACTTATTGAGCAGAACGCAAAGGCTGCCCTTGAAATCGCAGATTACGGTTATGTAATGGAAACCGGTAATATCGTACTTGAGGGAACCGGTGTTGATCTGCTCAATAATGATGATGTTAAAAAAGCTTATCTCGGAATCGCTTAATAACGGAGGTTTATGGGTAAGGATAAAAGATCTGTACTCATAATCTATACAGGCGGTACTATCGGGATGATAAAAGATCCCGGCGGTGCTTATAAGCCCTACAGTTTTCAGGGACTTATTGATGAGGTCCCTGAACTCTCAAGGTTCGGCTTTAATCTCTCCTCTATTGAATTTGAGGCTCCAATTGATTCCTCCGCTGTTTCTCCTGAAGTATGGATAAGGCTTGCCGGTATTATTAAGGATAATTACAACAGTCATGACGGTTTTGTAATACTTCATGGAACTGATACAATGTCTTATACCGCATCCGCACTGAGCTTTATGCTGCAGGGGCTTTCGAAACCTGTAATACTGACAGGTTCCCAGCTCCCCATTAATATGCTCCGCACTGACGGACGTGAGAACCTTATATCATCAATTGAAATTGCAGCAGCCAAGATCAAAGGTAAAGCTGCTGTCCCCGAGGTCTGTATATATTTTGAATTCAACCTCTGCCGCGGGAACAGAACAATAAAAAGAAGCGCCGAACATTTTAACGCTTTCGAATCCCCCAATCTCCCCCCGCTTGCTGAAGCAGGAATTACTATTAATTACAACACCGGAATAATCCGTAAAAACCGAATCGGCAGCAGACTTATTGTAAACAGTGAACTTGATACAAATATAGTGATATTCAAAATTTTTCCCGGGATGAGCAGAAACGTTGTTGATGCCGTATTGAATATTCCGGGGCTTAAAGGGGTCGTAATGGAAACATACGGCTCGGGGAATGCCCCTCTTGAGCCATGGTTCCTCAGGCTTCTCACAGATGCTGTTGCAAAGGGGATTGTAATTGTTAATGTTACTCAATGTATCTCAGGTAATGTTGTGATGGAGAGATACAGCACAGGGGTAGGGCTGATTAAAGCTGGAGTTATAAGCGGTGCTGACCTGACAACTGAGGCAGCGGTTACAAAGCTAATGGTGCTTTTCGGAAAATACCGTGACAGTAAAAGTGTTGTGAAATATTTTCAGAAAGATCTTGCTGGGGAGCTTACTTTTTCTGCAACCAGGTGATCAATAACCTTTGCGGGGGTTTCAAATCCTGAAAGAAATTCAAGAGTACTCACAGTGGGAGTTACAAGCTTCATTTCCCCTTTTTTATACATCAATAATGCCTTTGCCGGTGTAAGCCATTCAGCAGTTATAAGTTCATCACCATCATGACAGGTGTTCTGGGCGTCAGGCGCAAGAGCAACAAAAAACCTCGTATCATACCTTATGGGAGAGTAGGGCGGTGTGATCCACCTTGTAAGGTAATGAATATTTCTATATGATGGAACGAGATTTTCCCTATTAATGAGCTCAATCATATCAAGCTCACCTTTGAAAATCATTCTCCTGTATGAGTCAAACCTTTCATGAGTCTCCGGATCGTTCATGGAAAAATATGAATTACCTGTATCAGCAAGTAGTATGCCTGCTTCTTCAAAAGTTTCACGTATCGCGCATATTAAATGTGTAAAGTAATTTACCCTGTCTTCATCTGAGTGGAATTTCATTCCGTTCAGGTATTCATCAGGAACATTATTTTGAGGAGTATCACGTTCATCTACTCCGCCTCCGGGAAAAACATGATATCCGGGAAGAAATCTGTCATTCGTGTGCCTTTTCATAAGCAGCACTTCAATTCCGGTTTCATTCACGGTATTTCTGATTAACGCAACAGTTGCTGCTTTGCGGGGTTTCACAAACAATTTCATAATAAATTAATTCATTCCGAGTTCGCTTAAGACAGAGTCAAGATCGATATTGAAACTGCTTATGACATGTTTTTTCAGCGCAGGGAGATTATCAAGTGATATAGCAGCCTGGCATGAATTTTTTGTAATCCTTTTAATGTCATGAAGAGAAGATATATCAGAATATGCTTTGTATATTTTTAAAGCATGATCATAAACCGAGATTACTTTTTTCATGTCTCCATTCTGAAGGTAAATTTCTGAAAGTTCACTGCACGCTTCAAGGATCGTTTTTACGTTTAAAGCTTCAGGTTCAACAACATCTTCATAAGGCGGTATCTTAATCATTTTTAAATAAAAACTCTTTGCAGTTTCCACATCCCGGAGATAATAGTGATATAAATAGCCTATTCTGAATAATGCAAGAATATAGTTTTCATTAAGGCGTACCGCATTTTTATATGCATTTATCACGAACATCGGATCTTTTCGTATCGGGAAATTAGCCCCCAGCATAAACCATGATTTCGGTGATTTAGGCAGGTTGCTTTTCATTTCGTCAGCTCTGCTGCAGGCCTTTTTCTCACTTTCGTTCAGAAGGGATATTCTTTTGGAAAAACTGTTGCGGAACTTTATCGCGCGTTTTCTATATCTCCTGCTTCCGGTGTACCTGATAATCTCCTCGTATTTTTCAAGTGCTGTGTCCTCGTATTCAGCTTCAGATGTCAGGTATGCGAGTTTGTCATAAGCTCTTGCTATTAAAAGATTAACCTCATCATGATTGTATCCATGGTGTTTCAGTTTCATCAGTATACTTATTGACTCATGGAGCCTGTTCTTTCTGAAAAGAGATTTTGCCCTCTTCAGTAATTTTCTATGATCGACAATAATAATATTTGGTCTGTTTAACGAATTCATAATTTCTGCATAATTTATAACATCATACATTTTAATCGGCAACAGTTTTTTATTTAAAAAGCAAAATGATAAGTCATAATATTGAATAATAAAAAACCGGAGAGGTTCTCTCTCCGGTAAAACGGATTTATATTAAAAAAACTTTTCAGTCTTATTGAACGCATACCCTTGAATCTATCCCCTTAACAGTTAATTCACCGAAAAAGAGAAATTTATTGTATTCTATCCTTATTTCTTTATGGTTTTCAGAATTAATACAGTTATTCAGCCATAATGTTATTCCTTCACAGTCATATTTATCATATATGGATTCCACTGCTGATGCAGGTTTTCCCGTGCTGACCGCAGGGACCCGGCTTGATATCTGCCGGGAAGGAGATCAGCCTCCGCAGGAGTGGTATGACTGAAATGTTATCTGTACATCCCCGCCTTTTTTTAATATGTGTTTTCTTGCTTCATCATCAATTATTATATTCATGTTGTGCTTATTCCTTTAAATTAAACAGATATTTAATCTGTAAAATTAAGTTGATTTAAGTTAAATTAAATTTTTAATATTTACAAATTTTATGAATAATTTCAGTAATAATACCTGAAATTATTATAATCATAAAATTTTGTCAGGTTTTACATCTTCAGTTCGTGCAAATACCGGGAGCCCCAAAGAAGCACTCCTGGGGTGAAACCTGAAAGATAAAAAACAGTAAAAACTGACTTTTTAGACAGCCCTGATATATAATTCATCATTAGAGCCATGCCGGCTGTTTAATCAATTTAACATATTTGTAAAAAAAGTTTAAAAAATGCGGATGACACTTTTGCTTAATAAGCCGGAACTATACTTGTCGGGTCTTGCGTATTGTCTTAAATTGATATTACTATGATTGCTCAGATAAGTTTTAAAGAGCCTCTGCATTCAGAGGAGATTATCACTGCTGATCCTGAAACAGTTCAGGAGGAGGAAACCGGTGTTGATAAGAGAATACTTTGCAGAACTTGTCATGCTCATATAACTGATAAAAACGAAGAAATTTCTATAAACGGCTCAGATTATCATCTCTTTAAAAATCCTGCGGGTATTTATTTCCGGGTAGTCTGTTTTGAAAATGCAGGTGGATGCAAAATAATTTCAGATTATACTGAAATGCATACCTGGTTTGAAGGTTACAGCTGGGCCATCGCATTATGCAGTATATGTCATTCCCATCTCGGATGGCATTACATATCACTTGATAGAACTTTTTACGGACTTATTGCTGACAGACTTACAGGAGTATAAAAATTACTTTACTAAAAATTGAAATCCTTTTTACTAACCTGACAGGTTATCACGAAAATGAATGAAAAAAAACTTAAAATACTTATCATAAATTATGAATTTCCTCCTCTTGGCGGCGGCGGCGGCGTAGCTACCTATGATCTTGCTCTTGAATGGAAAGAAGCAGGGCAGGTCGATGTTCTAACATCAAATTTTGCCGATCTCCCGTCTTATGAAAATATGGATGGAATAAATGTTTACAGAACACGCATATTTTTCAGGAAATCGAGGGATGCGGCAACATTTATTTCAATGCTCAGTTATGTCATAACAGGTTTTTTTAAAGGTATAAAACTGGCCAGAAAGAACAGGTATGACGTGATAAATACTCATTTTGCTGTGCCGTCAGGGCCCCTCGGTTATATAATAAGCAGATTATTCCGGATACCGAATGTTCTCTCTCTTCATGGGGGAGATATATATGATCCCAGCAAAAAACTTTCACCGCATGACAGTTTTATCTTCAGCAGGGTCGTAAAATTCATACTTCAGAAAGCAGACAGAATTGTAGCACAGTCAACAAACACAAGGGACAACACTGTAAAATACTATAATCCTGACAGAAATGTTGAGATTATTCCTCTTGCATTCCACCCCCCTGCTGACATCAGGGCAACCCGTAAGGAATTAAATCTTACTAAGGATTATTTTTATGTAATAACAGTAGGGAGACTGATAAAAAGGAAATCTTTGCAAACTCTTATCAGGGCAATGGGTAAAATTAAAAATAAAAAAATAAAACTCCTGATAATAGGGGATGGCCCGGAAAAAGAGTACCTTGAATCTGTTGTGAAAGAGTGTAAGGCAGATGACCGTATTACTTTTCTCGGTTTTCTTGATGATAATGACAAATACCGGTATCTTAAATGCTCTGACCTCTTTGCCTTAACCTCACTGCACGAAGGTTTCGGGATAGTTTTCATGGAAGCCATGCATATCGGGCTCCCGATAGCATGTACTAATCATGGCGGGCAGGTGGATTTTCTTAAACAGCGGGAAAACGCAATACTTTTTGATGTTGGAGATGTGGACAAATGTGCTGAAGCTATAGTTGAACTTCATAAAGATGAAAAACTTTATAAAAAACTTTCAGCTAACAACAGAAAGAAGATAAAAGATTTTTACGCTGAACATGTGGCATCACAATATATCGATATCTTTAAAGAACTCATAAGCAGGTGATATGAAGATAAGGATTGGTATTGTTACAAAAAACTCTGAGCTCGCCGATGATTTAAAAATAAATATACCGGAATACGAGGTTAGCACTTACAGGAACATCGACAACCTGAGCAAAGAGGATACTGATATTTTCATTATTGATTATGATGAAATAGGATCTCCCGATTCAACACAGTTTTTCCTTTCGCGGCTTAGGAAAAAAATTCATGATATTCCTGTTTTCCTTATACTCCGGGTTAATACTGTTCCCGAACTGGATGAGACCTGGTTTTTTAATGATTTTATACTTTACCCTTTCCGTAAAGGAGAACTTAAAGCCCGTCTTATGCGTCTTATTTCAACAAGTGTTGATGAAGAGAACGAGATCAGTATCGGACAGCTCAGGGTTAATCTAAAAGAGTACGCAGTGTACATCGGGGATGAAAAGCTTGATTTGACCTACAAGGAGTTTGAACTTCTCAGGCTGTTTCTGCAGAACAGGGGCGTTGTTTTTTCGAGAAAAGATGTCTTAAGCAGGATATGGGGGATGGAGTATATAGGAGGTACCCGTACTGTTGATGTTCACATCAGAAGGCTCCGCAGTAAAATCGGAGATGAATTCAATTCAATAATTGAAACAGTACGTAATGTAGGCTATATTTGTAAAGAATAGCGCAGATTTCATAATCATCAGGGCAATTTCTAAAATTAATCAGAAATCTTTATTATTACAAGTTTTATTTCTATTTGACATTATGGTTTTCCGATTATATTATGTCGTATTAAATGGTGACCGGAAATGACTGCTTATCTGATAAGAAGAATACTGCTTATAATACCCACATTTATCGGGATTACACTTATGGTTTTCGTGATTACACGATTTGTTCCCGGCGGCCCAATAGAAAGAATGATTGCTGAAGCGCAGCAGGCTTCTGTCAGCAAAGGGGGGTATTCGAGAATGAACGAAAGTCCGCTCTCGGAAACCCAGCTCGAACAGCTTAAGAAGTACTATGGCTTTGATAAACCGGTTATAATCAGTTATGGTGAATGGCTCGGTAATATTCTTGTATTTGATCTCGGTAATTCTACAAGGTATTACGAACCTGTATGGGGACTTATTAAAAGCAAGCTCCCTGTTTCCCTGTTTTACGGAATTATGGCAATGATCATTACTTATTCAGTATGCATCCCTCTCGGTGTATTAAAAGCTGTACGTCATAAAATGAATATTGATAATATCACCTCAATTCTTGTCTTTATCGGTTATGCCATACCGAATTATGTTGTTGCCATCATACTTCTTATGATTTTTTCATCGTGGCTTGATATTTTCCCTCTCGGAGGATTTACAGGTAACGATTTTCATGAACTGACATTATGGGGTAAAGGAAAGGATATCCTTTACCATGCAGTTCTTCCTCTCATCGCATATATGGCAGGTAGTTTTGCTGTCATGACATTTATGATGAAGAATTCACTCCTCGATTACCTTGCTTCAGATTTTATGAGGACAGCAATAGCCAAAGGGCTCAGTTACAGGGAGGCTGTTTTCAGACATGCTTTCAGGAACAGTCTGATTCCACTTGCAACACATTTCGGAAACAACATATCTCTGATACTTACCGGTTCATATCTTATAGAGAAGATTTTCAATATAGACGGCATAGGACTGCTGGGTCTTGAGTCTGTAATCGAAAGGGATTATCCGGTTGTTCTCGGAATACTTGTAATCTCATCCCTGCTTTTTATGATAGGGAATATTCTATCAGATATATGTGTCGCTTTAGTTGACCCGAGAGTGAAGTTTGAGTAGGTGCCATTGTGATTAAATTCAATCCCCTTACAGTTGAAAAATATAAACGTTTTAAAAGTATCAAACGGGGATATTATTCATTTGTTATACTTTCAATTTTTATTATTATTTCACTGGCCGGGGAACTGTTAGTTAACAGCAGGGCATTAATTGTTAAATATGAAGGTAGTTTTTATTTTCCCACATACGGTTCCATGCTACCTGGCAGAACATTCGGCCTTGATTATGAGTATGAAACCGATTACCGTGAGCTGAAAGAAATCTTTACACAAAAAAAAGAGGGAAATTTTGTAATCCTTCCACCGGTACCATACAATGCCTTTGAAACAGATAAGTATGAGAACAGCTATCCGCCGTACCCGCCGTCATTTCAAAGCAGTCATTATTTAGGGACAGACAAGATGGGAAGAGATATTGTGGCAAGACTGCTTTATGGTTTCAGGATAGCCATCCTCTTTTCATTATTGCTGCTTTTTTTCAATTATATCATAGGGATTGCCATAGGTTCATTGATGGGATATCTCGGCGGCAGGTTTGATCTCTTCTTTCAAAGAGTCATCGAGATATGGAATAACATACCTTTTCTTTATGCAATAATAATTATTGCTTCGGTTGTAATCCCGAGTTTCTTTTCACTTTTGGGGATAATGATTTTTTTCGGATGGATAGGAATTACCTGGTATGTCCGTACAGCAACATATCGTGAAAGGGAGAGGGAGTACGTTCTTGCAGCAAGGGCATTGGGCGCATCAACCGCGAGGATAATTATACGGCACATACTCCCGAATATAGTTTCAGTTATAATTACCTTTATACCATTTTCTGTTGCCGGGGGTATAACTGCTCTGACAGCTCTTGATTACCTCGGTTTCGGTCTTGCACCTCCAACACCAAGCTGGGGGCAGCTTCTTGCAGAGGCTTCAGAATATCATATAAAAGCTCCATGGATCGGAGCATCTGTAATTTCTGCTCTGATTTTTATTCTTACGATGGTCACTTTTATCGGTGAAGCGATACGTGAATCTTATGATCCTAAAATGTATACTACTTATGAATAGCGGGGGACTAATGGCAGGCGGATACAGATTTTTTAAACTTCTAACTGTTTTTGTACTTTTGATTTCAGTTTTTTTAAATTCCTGCAGTAAAGAAAAAGAGGATATTGCGCCGGAAGAGAATGACGAGAGTATTGTCCTTGATTATACTGTTCATCCGCTCAAAGAAAATGTCAAATGGGTTACGAATGAAAATGAGCCTGTGATAGCATCGCCGGAAGCTAAACAGGGGGGAACTTTTAACGCATATATGCTGACATTTCCCCTGACATTCAGAACAGTGGGCCCTGATTCAAACAACTATACCAGATCGTATTTTCTTGATAATCAGCTCTCCCTTATAAACTATCATTCAGATACTGAAAAACTTCTCCCTGAACTGGCTACTCACTGGGGATACAGTAAAGACGGCCGGACAATGTATTTTAAACTTAACCCGGCTGCTAAATGGTCAGACGGCACACCGGTTACTCCTGATGACTTTATTTTTACGCTGGAATTTATGAGATCCAGGCATATTCAGGCTCCATGGTACAACGATTACTATACCAAGGAGATAGAAAAAGTTACAAAACATGGAGATCTTGTGCTTTCTGTAACAGCAACAAAAAAAATTCCTGATCTATGGATGACTGTAGCAATCTCCCCCACACCAAAGCATTTTTACAAAAAGATAAATAAAGACTATATCACGGAATACAATTGGAAAATTGAACCGAATACAGGACCCTATATATTGAAAGATTTTTCCAAAGGAAAATATCTTCTTTTTGAAAAGAAAAAAGAGTGGTGGGCAAAAGATCTCCGTTATTTTAAAAACAGATTTAACGTTGAATTTATCAGGATTGAAGTTATACGGGATCCCAATGTTGCATTTGAATATTTCAGGAAAGGACTTATAGATTCATTTGATGCCACAAGACCGGAAATCTGGTTTGAGAAGGGCTCCGGTGATATATTCGATAAAGGTTATGTAAATAAACTCTGGTACTATAACAAAGCAAGAAGACCGACCTCCGGCCTTTACCTCAATCTGGACAAGGAAATTTTTAAAGACAGAAATCTCAGGTATGCTCTTGCTCATGCAATAAATTTTAATAAGCTTAATTCGCAGATACTTCGTAATGAAGCAGTAAGACTGAATACCTTTTATGAAGGTTACGGAGCGTACACAAACAGTAGAATTAAAGCAAGAGAGTTTAATATTCCAAAAGCAGAATCATACATGAAGACCTCCGGCTGGAAAAGAGGGGCCGACGGGATATGGCAGAAAGGGGGCAGGAGATATTCTGTTACAATAAGCTACGGCCAGGAGCAGTTAACTCCCCGCGTTGTTATTCTGCAGGAGGAGGCAAAAAAAGCCGGTATTGAAATCAATCTCGAGCTCCTTGACGCAAGCACCTCATACAAAAAGGTTATGGAGAAGAAACATGATATAGCATACATGGCATGGTCAACCAGCTTCAGGCCTTCGCCATGGCAATCGTTTCATTCAGATAATGCTCATAAAGCTCAGACAAATAATATCAACAATATTGATGATCCTGAAATGGACAGATTTATTGAACGATATCGTGCTTCAACTAATGAGAAGGAGAGGATACTGCTTGCGCATAAAATTCAACAGAAGCTGCATGACTCAGGGGCCTGGATTCCTCTCAATACTCTTCCGTTTTTCCGTGAGTTTCACTGGCGCTGGATGAAGTTTCCTGATGTACCCGGATTCAGAGATACAGGTACAGTTTTTGATAATCCGGCAGCTGGCGGGTATTTCTGGGTTGATGATGAGATGAAGAAGGAGACCCGGGAATCATTAAAATCAGGTAAAACATTTGAACCTGTCACAAGAATAATTACGAAGTATAAATAAAACGTCATGTCAATGTCAGGTAATAAAGATATAATACTCAGTGTCAGGAATTTTTCTGCAGGCTTTGAGCGGGAGGGGGAAATTCTACGTGCTGTTGATGATATAAGTTTTGAACTTGCGAAAGGTGAAACTCTCGGGGTTGTGGGAGAATCCGGTTGTGGTAAAAGCGTTACAGCTCTCTCTATCATGCGTCTACTTCCGGTTCCCGCAGGGAGATACTTAGGCGGAGAGATTTTATTTGATAACAGGAATATCCTCTCTCTTCCTCCTGAGGAGATGTATAAAATCCGTGGCAACAGGATTGCAATGATCTTTCAGGAACCCATGACAGCTCTTAACCCTGTTAAAAAAATCGGTAAACAGATAGCAGAAGTTTTTGAAATCCATAAAAACGGATTAAAGCAGCGGGATTTTTATCGTGAAACAATTGAGCTTCTTGATAAAGTCGGCATTTCGGAACCGGACCAGCGGATGAATGAATATCCTCATCAGCTTTCAGGGGGGATGAGACAAAGAGTTATGATTGCCATGGCCCTTGCGTGCAGACCGGATATACTGATTGCTGATGAACCCACAACAGCACTGGATGTTACTATCCAGGCCCAGATACTTGATCTTATCAGCAACCTCCAGAAAGAATACGGCATGTCTGTTATATTCATAACTCACGATCTTGGTGTAATTGCCAATCTGTCAGATAATGTAGTTGTGATGTACGCCGGTAAAGTTGCTGAAAAGGGCAGTGCCCGCGAAATTTTCAGTGACCCTTCACACCCGTACACCCGTGGTTTACTTGACTCAATCCCGAGGTTTTCTCATCAGAGAAAAACAAAATTAAAATCTATTGATGGTATGGTCCCTTCAATAGCCGATTATCCCGGTGGATGCAGGTTCCGCGAAAGATGTGAATATGCTTTTGAACCCTGCAGTATCAATCATCCGGATGAATTTTCTATTTCATACAGCCATACTGTAAATTGTCATAAATTCAGGGAAAAAAATGGAACCGATTCTACAAATACAAAATCTTAAAATGCATTTCCCTGTGAAGAAGGGTGTTTTGAGAAGGACAGCCGGGCATGTCCATGCAGTGGACGGGGTCAGTTTCAATGTATTAAAAGGTGAAACTCTTGGAATAGTCGGTGAATCCGGGTGCGGTAAAACCACATTAGGCAGAACCATAATGAATCTTTATACACCCACCGCGGGTGATGTTATTTTCCGGAATATTCCGGTTAATAAAACCAGTCACAGGGATCTGCTCCCTTTGAGACGGAATTTTCAGATGATATTTCAGGACCCCTTTGAATCACTTAATTCACGGCATACTGTACGATATATACTTGAAGAACCGTTTATAATTCACAGGATCGGTGATGCTGACTGGCGGCAAAAAAGAATATACGAACTTCTTGATAAAGTCGGACTGCCGAAAAACTCCCTTGACCGATATCCTCATGAATTCTCCGGCGGGCAGAGACAGAGAATCGGTATAGGAAGGGCCCTTGCTCTTAACCCGATGCTGCTTATCTGCGATGAACCGGTATCAGCCCTTGATGTATCAATACAATCACAGATACTTAACCTGCTCATGGATCTCCAGAATGAACTATCTCTGACATATATTTTTATTTCCCATGATCTCACTGTTGTGCGGCATATCTCGGACCGTGTTGCTGTTATGTATCTTGGCCGTATTGTTGAGATGGCTGATGCTGATTCAATTTACACAAAACCGCTGCATCCCTACACAAAAGCGCTCATATCCGCAATACCGGAACCGGATCCTGATGCTGTAAGAGAACGGATTATATTACAGGGGAATGTTCCTTCCCCCGTATCTCCACCTGCGGGATGCCATTTTCACCCCAGGTGCCCCATGGCACAGGATATCTGCAGAAATATATATCCTGAACTTAAGGAATTTAATGACGGTAAACTCATTCATACTGCTGCATGTCATTTCGCAGGGGAGCATTAATGTGAAACCGGGGTTTATTGCTTTTATATCCGCGGTATTATTCACAACCTCATGCGCACTCTTTCAGAGTGATATTGAATCTGTTTCTGACATGCTCCCTCGTGATACAGACCTCTCCGGCTGGATCCGCAGTACTCATCCTGATGAATACAGCGGTAACGGGATTAAGCAATATCGCAAAGAGTATCATAAAACCGGTATCCACCGGTTATCGGTATGCAGTTATGAACTGACAGGCAATAACAATCCTGTTTATATTGTTGAAGTAATGAAATTTAATGAAATATTAAATTCCTACGGTTTTTTCAGCAGAATTGCAGAAGGCTCGGAATTCTCATCAGATACTGAAAATGAATTTTATGGTTTAACCGAAGCTGTTGCTCTTCGGGGAGAATATATTGTATATGTTTCTACTGGTTTTCATGATGAAAACACTGATGCTGTACTAAAATCATTCATAAAAGCTTCACTAAAATATATTGGAACTTCATACAGCAGGGAAAAGCTTGATGATAGAATTAATATATTGAAGTACAGAGATAAGTATGGTATAATATACAGTATTAAGCCGGTTGAACATCAGCACGGGATAGACTCAATTTATTATACTATATGGAAAGATGAAAAAACGTTAATTAAAGTTTTTGTAAGTGAAAGAAATTCTTTTAACGACTCATACAGATTGTTTAATGAAAGAGTAAAAAAAGGATATATTATTTCTGAATCAGGGGATATATATAAAGCTTTCATCAGGGAAACAGACGGGACATATTCATTTATTTGTATAAATGATAAATGGGTATTCGGCTGCTGGTCATCACCTGATATTGAAAAAGGAAAAAAAATAACGGAAGAAATCAGATTACGGATATCTCATTATAACCCGCGGTAAATAATGGATTTAGAAAATATTATAAAGAAAATTGTTGATAAAAATTTCTCCACATACGAGCAGGAGCGATTAACTGTATTGAACGCTCTTCTGGGAAATATTGATATTCTTATGAATAAGGCCGACGGATGGTTCGGTGATGATATTCCTGAGGAATACTCCCGGGTGATTCGTTCTCTGTTTTCACTTTCCGCTTTTTTACTTGAGAAAAAACACAGCAGCTTTGAAATTTCCAGGATAGATAAATACCAGGAGATAAATATTCATCAGTTTCTTACGCAGTTTGTCAATGAACTGAAAAATATACTGGATCTCGGCGAGATGAATATCTCAGCAGTGGACGCCGGACATGAACCAGTTATAAGAACTTCAGAAGTAATATTAAGAGATGCCTTTTATAATATCTTTTTTTCTGTATACCCTTTCATGAAAAAAGATTCATCATGCATGATTAATCTTAATGAAAACAGGCTTAATATTTCAATCGAGTTTATTTTTGAAAAACTTTCGCCAATATTTCCGGGTGCCACTGAAATAAAAAAGAATATCTACTCATACAGGCATGGCGATCTTGATAAAATCGGAATCGGTATTGATTCAGCGACAGACAACCTGAGAAATGCAGGCGCAATAGTAAGAATCAATGAGCTCCCTTTTAAAGACAGATTTTCTCTTTCAATTATGTTCCCGGCACTTGAATTTTACACAGGACTTGAACATATCAGGGAGCATAGTCAGCAGGGTGACAGCAGAAAATATGATGGAGATATTGCAATTCATATAGCTGACCCTTTCATGAAACTGTTTATTACCGATACACTGCATGAATGCGGTTATAATGTAATTCAGATTCCTGATAACGAGCTTAACCTGCATTCATTGTCAGGCGGATTAAAAGCATTTATAATAGAATATGATACAGCTTATCCCGAAAACACAAAAGCTTTAATTAGCATTAATAACTTAAATTTTAAAAAGATAGTTATATGCAGCGAAAATGATATTATCAGCACCGCCTCCATAGCTGAGTTCACAAAAATTATAAAACCATTCAATATCGAGGAGCTTATTGACCGGATTGAAAATGGCTGACAGGCGTTATTATATCATAGGTGATATTCATGGTTATTATATCAAACTTAAAAGACTTTTTGATATTATTTCCGGTGAGATTAGGGAGAAAGATATAATAATTTTCCTGGGAGATTACATTGACCGCGGCCCTGATTCTTTTGAAGTAATCGATTATCTCCTGAAAATATCTGTGATGTATAACACTGTTTTTTTAACCGGAAATCACGAAGATATGTTCCTGACTTTTTATACAAAAGGAGAAAACTATTATAATTATATAAGAAACGGAGGAGGAGCAACAATAAAAAGTTATATCAGTCACATGAACAGGCTTACTATTCCTGAAAACCATAAAGATTTTTATAACAGCTTAAAACTTTATTATGAAGGTGAAGATTTTATTGCAGTACATGCCGGCCTTAATCCTGATATAAAAAAACTTTCAGATCAGAAGAAAGATGATCTTATATGGGTTAGAGAGGAGTTTTACAGAAGCAATAAGTGCTGGGAGAAAACCATAATTTTCGGACATACTCCCACTCCTTATCTGCATAATTCTTATGATGTTTTTATTGATAAAAAAAGAAATATAATTGGACTTGATACTTTTGCAATGAATGAAGAATATCCCCTGACATGCATGGTCTGGCCTGACATGAGATTTTTTCAGGGGAAGCTATAATACAGCAGGGGGATACCTGTGAAATATCTTAAAACCTTTTTTGCGGTTGTTTTCGCTTTTATATTTATATCTGCAGAAAATAATTCGTTCATAATCACCGGGAAAGTCGAATCGATCAGAAATGACGGCTACATTACTGTTCAATTCGATTCAGAAACATCAGAAAGTGAATATCTGCTTCTTAATAATAACAAAATAATTGGTAAAATTCATACACTCCGTTTACTGGGATACTCAGGAGAAAAGCCAAAATACATTGCCCGATATGAATTCATAGATAAAGCTTCAACAGAACTCCTGAAAGCCGGTATTGAAATTGCCATTAAACCTGTAGAAAAAACAAAGGATAAACGCACTGAAAAGAGAGTTTTTCTGGAAAAACCTGTTTACAAAACTGTAATTATATCACAGGTAGATAGACGTGAAATGGTACTTATCCCGTCCGGAAAATTTCTGATGGGCTCAAACAGCGGTGATGAAGATGAATTTCCCGAACACATGGTAAATCTCACTGAATATTATATTGACAGGTTTGAGGTTTCCAATGAGGATTACAGGATCTATGCTGACTCAAAAGCGATTAAATATCCTGATTACTGGTCAGGGAAGATCTCTGCCGGTTCAGGCTTTAATGATCTTTTTTTCAGCAGGCTCCCGGTGATTGTTTCTTATCATGAGGCTGAAGAGTATGCAAGGTGGTGCGGTAAAAGACTGCCTGATGAGATGGAATGGGAAAAAGCCGCAAGATTTCCACCTTCACAGGAAAAAGGTAATCGCTGGAGTGATTTTACCTGGGGAAATCAGTTCAGAGAAGGGATATCGAATACTGATGAATTCTGGGACTCTGAACAGATCGGTATAAACCTGAAAACAATGATTAAACAAAAATATAACTTAACGGTTCTTACAAGAGGGCTTATACCTGTCGATATATATGATACAGAAACAGTAACATACTACGGCATTGTTCATATGGATGGTAATGCTTCTGAATGGACCAGCAGCTGGTACAAAGGATACGAAATGAGCCGTATAAATAGTAAAAAATACGGAACTCAATATAAGGTTATAAAAGGCGGAAGTTATAACCTCGGCAGAAATGAAGCCAGGGTTACAGATAGAAAAATCGGCGGTATTCCGGATCTTTACAGAGATAGAATATCGGGGATCAGATGCGTAAAAGATATAACTGACAATGACAGAATAAAGGAAACAGGTTCAGGGAGTAATTTATGAGGCTATTTTATTTTATTGCCGGAAATATCAGCTACACTTTTGCAGTAGCATTATTCATTAGTGTTGTTGGTTTTTTTGAAGGTACATATTTATATCTTATCGCAAGTTCATTTATTCTTACATCCTATGAGAAAATATTCAGAATTTTTCTTCAGTGGCTCCCTGTTGTTTTCGCAATTACATCAATTTCATATTATATATTTTCAGGCTTATTTACACCTGTGAAGATACCTGCGTTCATGAAAAGACATAGACGGATTAATCGTGTATTTAAAGCTGATTTTAAAACCGATTACCCTGTAAAGGAACTTTACGGAGATTTTTCCGACCTCGTCATGAACAACACAACTGCTTCGGCTTTTTTTACAGTATTCATCGCATTAGGTATGATATTGGTAACTTTCTTCAAATTTTATGTTGCAGGTGAGATTAGTCTAATCGAAGCAAGGACTATGATCAAGATGACAATACTTGCTACGATTATGTTTATGCTTGTTTACGGCATAACCGCACATCTCTTCGGAGAATTTCTAACAAATAATGAAAGAGCTCATCTTTATAATGAGGTACTCAGGCAGGGTGAATTGATCAAACCTCATGCTCTTATCAGTGTTAAAATCAACTTCCAGTTTTTTATGATTGTAATGGTAATAATTCTGTTCACCTTTGCCGCTCTTCTCGAAAGAATCAAGATACTGCAGCAGCAGAATAATATTATTATCGTTGTTTTCCTAATTATAGCACTGGCATCAGCATTTTTCTTTATCAGAATAAACTCAGGATCGATTTTAAGTATCCTCGCGGATATGGCCAGGGTAACCAGGGAAATTGCAGCAGGACATAGAGCCGGTTTCCGGGTCCTTTCGCTTGGTAAGGAATTTTCATATATCGAATATGCTCTCATGGAGATGGCATGGGAGATCGACGAACACAGAAAAAACCTGGAACTAAAGGTTCTGGAACGAACAGAAGATCTTGAACGTACCATGAATGAACTTAAACTGAGAGATGAACAGATACAGAAACAGCTCGACATGGCAAGTGTAATTCAGCGGAGTATACTCCCCAGCAGGCTTGATGACTGGAATGAGCTCAAATTTGCAGTAAGATACCGTGCAATGGAAAAGATCGGGGGAGACTTTTATGACGTCTTCCAGTTAAAAGACAATAAAATCGGTATACTCATGGCGGACGTTTCAGGTCACGGTATCCCTGCTGCTCTTGTAACCGCGATGGCAAAAATATCTTTCGGAAATGCCGGCACAATCTACAGCTCTCCGCGAAGGATATTTCAGGAGGTTAACAGAAATATCATTGACCATATGAAGACTCAGGACTATATGACATGCTTCATGGTAGCTATCGATGACGACTACAATGTTACTTATTCAAATGCCAGTCATCAGAAAGCTATACTTCTGCATTCCGAGAAGGAGGAAATAGAATATCTTGATACAAACGGGCTCTTTCTCGGGGCTCTCGAAGAAGCCAGGGATACATACGAGGAAAAAAATACAGCTCTTGAGTATGGAGACAGGCTGATACTCTATACTGACGGTATACCTGAAGCCCAGAATGAATCAAAAGAGGAATATTCAAATGAAAGATTTGAAGCATCTATTCTTAAACACAAAGGAGAGGATCTTGAGACATTCATAGACTCCCTTCTTATTGATGTACGGGAACACATTGGTGCCATGGGAGCAATTGATGATATATCAATACTTGTTGTGGAACTCGCCTGGGATGAGGCCATTGATATTATCAAGTTTTCGAAGAAGATGATTAACAGTCATAAATATCTTGAAGCAATTGACATGCTTGAATCAGGACTGAAAAAATATCCTGAAAACCAGAAAATTCTTTATAATCTCGGGAAAAACTATTTCAGAATCAACAACTTCAGTAAAGCAGTTCAGACACTTGAAAAGTATATAGAAAATGATAAAAAGAATAAATTTGCATATTACATAAATGGTGCTGCGCACTACCAGATGATGGATTACAGAACAGCAATTGAAAAGTTTAATCTTGCTCTCGGACTGGATCCGAATATGTCAAACGCTTTGTTTGCACTGGGGATGTGTTATAAAAATTTAAACGAGTTCGAAGAAGCGACTCAAATTTTCGAACGTGTAATGAATATTGATGCCGGGAATAAAATGGCTCTGTTTGAAATTAAGCAGATTGAGAAAATTAAAGGTATGGATAGTTCAACATCGTAAGTGTAAGGTTCGCAAACCTCATGTTAAGTGCACTTCAACCGGTGTACTTAACCATCATACTTTATTAAATCTTTTTTAAAAAATATTAACAATTCAATGAAACCAGGTATTAAAGATTATAATTACGAAGAGCTGCTCGAAATTTTTACCGGAATGGGTGAAAAGGAATACAGGGTAAAGCAGCTTTTTAATTGGCTATATGAAAAAAACATTGATGACTTCAGTCTAATGACTAATTTTTCTAAAGAGCTGAGACAGACCCTTGCAGATAAGTATATTCTCTCTCCTCTTACCCTGGAAGATCGTGAAATTTCATCAATCGATGCAACAGAAAAATTTCTATTCAGGACAGAGGATAATCATTTCATAGAAAGTGTTCTTATTAAAAATGAAATGTCGGACGAGGGAAGACTTACAATTTGCATTTCTTCACAGATCGGCTGCCAGATGGGATGCAAATTTTGTGAAACTGCTAAAATCGGATTTGTAAGGGATTTGACAACCGGAGAAATACTGGACCAGATCTGTCATGTCAGACGGATTACCGGCCTGAAAAATAATAATATCGTATTCATGGGTATGGGCGAACCATTCATGAATTATGAAAATGTTCTTAAAGCCGCAGATATAATGAATTATTCATTCGGTTTTCATCTTTCAGTCAGAAAAATTACAATATCTACAAGCGGAATACTTCCTGTCATTGAAAGGTATATAGATGAACAGAGACCTTATAATCTTGCTCTTTCTTTAAATGATACTGAAGCATCAAAACGGATTGTAAATATGCCTGTGGAAAAAAAGTATCCCTTCCAGGCAATAGCTGAATTACTTAATAATAAATTTCCGGTATCACGAAACCGGCTGACAATAGAATATGTGATGAGAAAAGATAATATCTCACATGATGACGCTAAACGGCTTAAAAGAATGTTTAAATACGCCAGAGTGAAACTGAATCTCATCCCGCTCAATCCCGGTAAACATACGCTCCCGATCCCCACACAGGCTGAAATTGATGCCTTTGTAAAAGAACTTGAAATAATGAATGTACCGATTTCTATTAGAAAAAGTATGGGGAGCGACATATCAGGAGCATGCGGTCAGCTCTCGGGAAAAAAATACAAACATTCAGAAGAAAAGGATTAACAGTTTATGCCTATAATTCGATGGATTTTTTCACATAAAACAATCTGTTTCTTATATATACCGCTAACAGCTTTTCTATTAATCTTTATTTATTCGGCCTTTGTTTACATGGAGTGGAGATCTGACAGAACTCTTGCCCTCGACAGACTCGCAAGATATAAACAACTTATCGACCGAACTGAAGAGATGAAGAAGGGGTATCCCTATACTCAGAATGAAATAGACATCAACGCAAAAGCTGTAGATATTCCGACCCGCATATATGATAGAAACGGTGTAATAATAGGTGAATTCTTCGAGCAGAAAAGGGAAATTGTACCTTTTGATTATATTCCTGACTGGCTTGTCAAGGGTGTAATATCCAGTGAAGACAGAGATTTTTATAATCACCGGGGGATCAGTTTTATCGGAATTTCGCGGGCAATGATTAAAAATGTACTTAGCTTTGGAGTTGTTCAGGGCGGTAGTACGATTACACAGCAGCTTGCAAAAGTCCTTTTCACTGATATGGAGCGGAACCTTAAGCGTAAGATATATGAAGCTTACTGTGCCCGGGAAATAGAAAATCTATATGATAAGCAGGATATACTTTCGATGTATCTTAATCTTATCTATTTCGGAAACGGATCTTATGGTGTCGAATCTACTGCAAAAATGTTTTTCGGAAAATCCGTACGGGATCTTGATGTAACAGAATGTGCAATGATTGTTGCAACAATCTCAAATCCAGGTTATTATTCTCCTCTAATGAATATAAATAATTCAGTTACTAAAACAAAAAGAATCCTTTATTCCATAAGCGATGCCGGGTACCTTAAAGAGGAAAAAATCGAATCTTTATATAAAGAATTTATAAGAAAATGGGAAATTGAATTTGATGAGAATAAAAGAATAACCAGTTCAAAAATCGGGAGCTTTATTTATAGTTCCTACAGAATCAATCTTTCCCCTTTTTTTAATGAAAGAATCCGCAGAGAGCTGGTAGAAAGGTTCGGGGAGGATGCTGTTAAAAAAGGAGGCCTTTCTGTTTATACTACTATTGATGCATTAAAACAGGAGGCCGCTGTTAAAAGTCTTAGAAATGGGATACAGCATCAACGCGATTATCATCTTAAAATTTCTCAAAGATTAAAAAACACAATATCTTCTGAAAAAGAAAAATTAAAAGCATCAGATATTGAAGGAGCTCTTATATCACTTAACCCCCATACGGGTGAAATACTTTCTTATGTGGGGGGATTTGATTTTACCAGTACAAATCAGAATGACAATATTTACCAGAGCAGACGCCAGCCCGGTTCATCTATTAAACCGCTCGTTTATGCTGCAGCAATAGAAAATAAAACAATTACACCATCGACGCTTTTTACTGATAAACCTATGACTTTTAAAAATGGTTATTCTCCGCAAAACTATGGAAAAAAATATTATGGAGATGTAACAGCAAGAACTGCATTGATTAAATCCCTTAATACTATCGCGGTTCAGATTCTTGATAAAACAGGATATGATAGAGTTTTTTCATATATCCGGAAAGCGCTTTCTTTATCAGACAGTGAGATGGATAAAAGATTCAGTGAAACATTATCATTCGGACTTGGAGCCTATGAAATATCTCCGCTTGAAAGTGCTGTTCTAAATTCACTTTTTATTAATGGCGGAAAATTTATTCTGCCATATGGTATCAAGACCGTTAAAGATTATAACGGCAACATTATATGGGACAATGAAAAAGAAATTATTGAAAAAATGACCGGAGAAAGGGATAAAACCGGCACAATTATGGACCCTGCCGCAGGACGGGTCACAATCTCAATGCTTGAAGGGATCAGTGAATCCGATTCCTCTGTGAACTGGCTATTAAAAAAATACGGCATCAATTTTTCATGTGCCGGTAAAACAGGAACAACCTCCAATTATTATGATGCATGGTTTGTGGGCTATAACAGCAGCCTGGTAACAACTGTATGGATTGGAAATAAAAGCGGTTCTATCTCACTCGGCGAGGGGAGATCCGCAAGCGGAATTGCCGCACCTGTATGGGCTGAATATATATCCTCCATTTACAGAAATGAATCTCCGGAAGCATTTAATTCATCTATTGAAAATATTACCACAGAAAATATCTGCATCGATTCCGGTGAAGTTGCCGGCAAAAATGGTGAATGTCCAAGAACTGCTGTCCAGTATTATTTATCAGGCACAGAACCTGGAAGATTCTGCCATATACATGTTACAAATTACCAATAATGAGGAACAACATGAATAAAAATATACTGATAATTTCATTACTAATTCTTGCCTGTTTTAATCTTTCTTTCCGCTGGCCTCTTTCAGATTCAATTCTTACTGCAACCTTCGGTGAATCAAGAGGCGACCATTTTCATGATGGTGTGGATATGATCGGCACAAAACCGGATGTTTATCCTGTCTGTCCCGGGAACCTTCTATTTACATGGAATAGATTCTTTTTCCCACTCGATAATTACTGGGGAGGAGGGAATTATAAACTGATAAGCCATGAAAAAAATCTTTTATCTGTCTACATGCACCTTGAGGATGGCGATGACCTCAGGACTGTTTACAGTGAAACCGATATTCTTGGTTACTTCGGTAACACCGGGCATTCTTATGGGAAACATATTCATTTTTCATTGCTCGATCAAACTAATAAAGAATCTATTAATCCATTTCTTAATCTTCCCGGCTATAATGATACCCGTGCCCCGGAAATTCTATATTTCTATGTACGGATTGGTGATAGATATGTCAGGCTTAATGAAAACTCTGACATCAGGCTGACACAGCATTATCCGCTGCTGATAGAAATCCGTGATACTATCACAGGTCGTGAAAACCTTGGAATATATAAGTTGAAAGCAGTTATAAATGGAAAAGAAATTCTGAATACTGAATTCAGCAGAATCGGCATCGGTGAAAAGGGTTTGACAATAGAAAAAATTCCTTTCAACAATATTTTTGATGAAAAAGGGTATTACAAAGTCAGCGGAATACAATACAGGGAAGGGTTAAATTGTATCGAAATTTATGCATCAGATTTCAATGGAAATACATCAGATAAAATTTTTAATATAAATATCGATCTTGATATGTAACGGTTTAAGCATCCTGGTCTTATCCGGAGGATTTTTTGAAAAACACAATATCCGTAATCAGACGTAAAAAAAGAATTAAACAGATCGATCTTGCTAAAGCGCTTAGCGTGTCCCCGTCATATCTTTGTAAAGTGGAAAAAGGTCTTGTTGAACCCACAGATTCATTCCGTGAGCTCTGTTCATCATTTCTCGAAGAAAGCCCTGAAGCTATCTTTCCTCCACAGGGAGAAAAACCTGTTTTAAATCTTGAAGAAAAACCATCTATAAACAATATATGGAGTGCGAGACAAAAGAAAAATATTAAGCAGAATAAACTTGCTGAATTGCTTGAATGCTCACCTTCATATCTTTCAAAAATCGAAAAAGGCCTTCAGCAGCCGAATGATAAATTCAAAAAAAAATGCGCAAAGATTCTTAAAATTAAAGAATCCGAATTATTTCCGGAATATTGATTTATCCATATGAGCTATATTATAAGTCATATCAGTATTGCTTTAGTATTTCTCCTTCTATCAGCTTTTTTTTCAGGTACTGAAACTGCTTTGTTTTCTCTAAAGAAAGCTGATTTACACCGTTTATCAATATCTGAAAAGAGCAGCGAACGCGCGATAGCTACACTCATGAATACCCCGGACAGGATTCTTGCAACTATATTGATCGGTAATCTTTTTGTAAACCTGTCACTTGCTGCAATTGTTACCAATTTTCTTCTTGGATATTTCGGAAACTATGGACATTTTATTTCAATTTCAGTTGTTACTCCTCTTATTATTATCCTTTCAGAAATCACTCCCAAAGTTATAGCGGTAAATACTTATCTTAATTTCAGCAGAGCCAGCTTTCCGCTTATTCTTCTTTTTCATAAAATTTTTTATCCCGCGCGATTTATAACGATGAAATATACAGACCTGCTTACACGTATATTTAAACTTGATCTTACACATGCCAACCTTACTGAAGAGGAACTCCGATTCGTAGTTAACACCGGAGAAGAGAAGGGGCTCATTGATAAACGTGAAAGTGATATTATAAAAAATGTTATGCGTTTTTCCGACAAAGAAGCATCAAATATTATGTATCCGCGTAACCAGGCGACTTTTATACAGTATGGTTCATCGATAGAACAGGCGATGGAAATCATAATTGATAATGAACTTGTAAGAATACCTGTCTACAAAGAAGATTATGATGATATTGTCGGTTTCATTGATTCACGTGACTTAATGGCCTCTTATCTCGGCTACAAAAAAAATCTTAAAATAAATAAGTTTATCAAACCGATAGATTTTTTCCCTTTTTCAAAGGTGCTCACTGAACTCCTGGAAGACTTTCTCAAAAAGAAAATACAGATTGCGGTAATCGTTGATGAATACGGAGGTACAGCGGGGATTGTTACTTTGAGTTCCATACTATCATCTCTTCTTGGAAAGGAATTCGGAAAATGGGAAAATTACAAAAAATCAGGAATAAGATTAATAGACCAGGATCGTTATATAGTTTCCGGAAAACTGCAGCTTGATGAGTTTAATCTTTTCTTTAATGAAAAATTTACAAGTAATAACTCTGACACAATCGGCGGTTACGTGATCGAACAGCTTAATTTTTTCCCTACTAAAGGTGAGAAAATACAACTCAATGATATTGAAATAACTGTTAAGACTGTCAGCAAGAGAAAAATAATGACCCTTGATGTATATGTAATGAGGACAAATGGTTGAGAACTGGAATTACAACACCTACAGTTTTATGATAATTATTTGTATCTTTTTTTCTATGTTTTTTTCTGCTCTTGAAACTGCTATTGTTTCATCACGGAGAATTTCTCTTGAAGCACTGAGTATTGATGGTAAAAAAAGCGCGAAAAACAGTCTCAAGATACTCGATAACATGGAGAAAGCATTAAGCATGGTTCTTATCGGTAATAATATCACCAATATATGCGCTACTGCTTTTATTACTTTCATTGTTACCAGGGCTCTTCAATTTAATGATACTGAACTTCTTGCTGTAACACTTACCCAGACTGTGTTCTTCTTGATTTTTTGCGAAATTACGCCTAAAATAGTTTCTAAAGCAAAAGCTGAAAATTTTCTGATGATTTTCTCAATGCCTACACTTTCACTTATATGGATAATGACACCTGTTATCAATTTATCTCTTTTTGTTTCAGAGATGATAACCGGCAAATTTCACTTCAGTAATTCATCAAAAGATCCCGTAAAGACAAGGGATGACATAGATACACTTTTTCAGATAGGCCATAAAGAAGGTGTAATCGATGAAGAGAGGCAGGAATATGTCAGAGAGATCCTTTCTTTCAAAAACACTCTTGCATATGAAGTTATGACACCGGCAATCGATATTGTATCTCTGGAAGTTTCAGATTCAATAAGAGATGCTGTAAACCTTATAGCAAAAACTAAATTTTCAAGGATTCCGGTTTACGAGGAGAATGAAGATGAATTTATAGGCTATATCCACTACAGGGATATCATAGTTTCCAAACCTGAATCTATTAAAGAAATTCTTGTTAAACCTGACTTTGTTCCTGAAACAAAAAATATTTTTGAAATATTCAATGATATGCATAAAAACAGGACTCCTTTATTATTCGTAACAGATGAATATGGCGATATTACCGGTCTCCTGACATTTGAAGATATAGCTGAAGAAATTGTCGGTGATATTCAGACTGATGATCACCCCGCAGAAAAATTTATTTCACAGATTAATGAGCGTAAATTTATCCTTAGCGGCAGGATGGATATAGATTATTTTCAAAGGTTTTTTTCAATTCCTGTTGAAAAACATCATTTTGAAACACTTGCGGGATTTGTTATCAGTTTAGCAGGGGAAATTCCCGAAACCGGGGACAGAATTAAATATGGTGCATACGATTTTATAATAGAAGAAGTTAAAGGGAGATCTGTTGATAAAATTCTCTTTATACTCCCTTCAGGAAAAAAATAGCAGAATTATTAATTATTATTTTACTATCATTGGACCAAGATAATCCTTTCCCCCTATAATGTGCATATGAAGATGGAATACCTCCTGACCGGCAGCTTTACCATTATTTAATATAAGCCTGTATCCTTTTTCAGTCAGTGATCGTTCACGGGCTATCTCTTTAGCGGCAAATAAAATTTCCGCGATATCCCCTGAATCATCTCCATTTAGTTCTTCGATATCACTTATATGTTTTTTAGGAATAATCAGAATATGTTCAGGCGCAACAGGATTAATGTCTTTAAATGCAAGAACTCTTTCACTTTCATAAACCTTTTCTGAGGGTATCTGTCCGGAAGCTATTTTGCAGAAAATACAATCCATTCTATATCATTCTCCATTACTCACAAATTTTGTATATATGATCTATTATTTCATGCTTGAAACTCTTTTTTTGTTCAGCATTAAGATCTTTTACATATTCCTCAATCATTTTTTTAATCTCATTTATAGTTTCAGTTTCTGATGATTTTCTTGTGCCAGGTTCACCTAATATTAAACCCGGCACTACGTTTTTTGATTCATAATCATTCTGGTTATAATCAGAGGCATATTCATCAGTTTTAGCAATATAAAAATCAAGCTGTTTAAAAAGGTAATCCATTTTTGAAAAATCTATTATAATCGATTTTAATTTTTTATTCCCTGAAAAAACAATTAAAGAAAACTTCATTTTACTTTCATCAAAATAGTCTTTTTCAAAAGTGATAATTATTTTATTATCTGTTTGTGGTGTCGATGATTTCCAGATATATTTTTCATTTCTTACAAAGCCATCTGTTTTGATATATTTAGGGCTTCCGGTTTTAATAAACTGATAATAATCACTCATATCAATTTCAATATTATATTCTTGTGCTATGATATACATTAATTTTTTTGTGGGGAAATTGCACATAACATCATATGCATATTTAGAATTTTTATCAGTATGAATATATTGAAATTCTGCGAGGTAGAATTTTTTATCAGCAAGATTATCAAAATCGGTTTTAAGTCCGCCCATACCCGCACAACCTGAATAAAAAGCAATAAATAAAACAGTAAGCAATGACAGGATATGTTTGTTCAGCATAAATATTAACCTCTCTATTTAAAAAAACTGATAAGAGCCGGGAGCGCTATGAAAGTCCCTATTGATGATCCTATTGATGAGAAAAGAAATACAAGAAATATTTTAGTCAGACGGTTTTCCCACCACTGCCTGAATTTTAAACTGCTGTTATTCAGCTGTTCAAAATCTTTGATTCTCGGTTTAACTATAATTGCCTGTACAAGTGCTGTAACGAGTCCAGCTCCTATAGTAGGATTGAGACTGGTAATCGGTGACGCTATAAATCCTGTCAATATTGTCAGTGGGTGGGCTAGGGATATTATGCACCCTAAAACAGTAAGCAGACCATGGGCAAAAATCCAGATAAGGGCAAAATCTTTAGCCACATCCTTATTACCCGAATAAAACCCCCAGATAAATACTATTAATATTATTGCCGGAATACTCCATTTTATTATAGACCCGGTTTTTGATCTTTCCGGTATAAAATCTATATTCTGTTTTTCTGCATCACTAATATCTTCACTGAGGTACTTTAGTATGCCCGGTACATGCCCGGCGCCTACAACGGCGACAGTTACATTTGAGAGATTTTGTTGTATTCCATATGCAAGATAAAGATCACGTTCATCAATGAGAACTTTTTTTGTTTCAGGGAGTTCTTCGGCAAAGGAATTCACAAGTGTCTCAATAGCATCACTTTTTTTGAGCTGTTCAATATCAAGATTGTCAAATTCTTCGTTATCGCTGAAAAAAAGACTCCCCATAAACCGGAATTTATGTTTCAAGGGGGTTAGTCGCCATGCTCTTTTCAGGGTTGTTCCGATATTCCGGTCTATTAACGCAAGGGGAATACCCTTCGTTTCAGATACATTGATAGCTCTTATGAATTCTTCACCAGGCCTGCTTCCGGTTTTTTCAGATATTTTTTTCTGGAAGGAAGCCATTATAAACTGGCCGATAAAGAAGAATAACTGTTTATTTTTTATAATTTTAAATATATCAATGTTTTCATATTTATTTCTGTTTTTTATGCTATTAAATCGCTGTTCATCAAGTTCGATGCAGACTATATCCGGCTTAATTTCAAGAATTTTTGATTCAACCAGTTCAGCTGAATTTTTTGAAACATGGGCTGTACCTATTAAATATAGTTGTTTTTCATTTTCGAATATAATTTTATGAATATTCTGTTCTGTTTCTTCTATGCTTTTAATCTGGAAATTATGCATTTGATTTATTTTCCGGTTATGAATGATTTAGTAATTGAAAAAAGTTTTCACAACTGTTAAAAATGATTTTTATATGCATTATGGCAATTAAAAAAAATAAATATGACTTTTTTATATGAAGGTATTTTTAAGGGGGTTTTATGGGAGAAATAAAAAAACTTACAAATGCTTATGACAGTAAAAACAAAGTCTTAACAGGGGCAATAACTATTGAATCTGTTGAACAGAATGATTCTAAAGAGATTTATTCTCTTATAGAAAAATCATTGCAGGAATTTTCAGATTACAATGATTATATTCTTGATGCAAGTAAGGTAAATAATATAAAAATTGAATCTTTCGGCTACCTGATGAAAGCTCTCGGTATTGTTAAGCGTACAGCCGGTTATATGGTGCTTGTAATAAAAGAGGATATCCTTCAAAAATTTATGCTGACAAATCCTGAGATGTTTGATTATTATGCAGTATTTTTCAGCACCAGCGAAGCATTAGAATACATTTTGTCAAAACGTTAGAATATGAGTGAAAAAAAAATCAAATATATTGAACTGAATCTTGCTGACCTCAAAGAGAATATTAATAGAATTCAGAATAATAATATTCCAGTATGGCGGAAGAATAAAAGCGGCAGTCTTGTTATAATTCCTCTCGAAAGACTGGAACAGTTCATAGGTAATAATGAATCCATTTCTATAATATTTTACATAGATGAAAAATGGGAAAGTAATATTAAAATTTCCTCTTCTCTGCCGGATATAAAACCGGCAGCAGCTGCACAGCACCCCTGGACAGATAATAGCGGAATTTCAGACACATATACAGAGCGCAGAAAAAAATATCTTGAAATGCATCCTGAAAAAAGAGAGCAGGAATTTGAACAGTTAATCGATTCATTAATCAGCAGACCAATCGCAGGTAATTTTATTGATACAAACGCGTTACTCCATCTTATAAATGCTGTTTCAGATGCATTTGTTATTAATAAGGCTGCTTTTGATGATTTTTATAATGAAGCAAAATCTATTTCACCCGACCATATAAAAAACATTGCTAAAAATACCACTATTCTTGTTCAAAGTGTAATGGGTATAATCAGAAACAACACCGCTGCAAATAATTTCATTAATCTGCTTGGAGAAAAATCAACAGGTTCTACAGTTGATCACATGAATTGTGTTTTTCTCATTTTTCTTCCTTTCTGCTATTACTATAATTCGTACTTTGCAAAAGGAAAAATTTCAAAAATTCGCGCTGAATTTAAATCAAGATACTATAAGTATTATAAAAAGTTATTCCCGCTTTCACCACCCGAAAGTCTTGAGGACGTCTTTAAAGGGGGGATGAGGGAGATTGATCAGGATAAACTTCTTCAATACGGCATTGGTGCTTTTCTTCATGATATCGGTAAACTTGATAATATAGATTACTTTGAAGGTGAAGAGAAGTATGACAGAAAAATAATAATGAGGCATGCTCCAATCAGTTATAACATGATTGTAAAAACAAGAGAGTTCGACCATGATGTGGCTTATCTCGCTGCACTTCACCATGAATACTACAACGATCATTCCGGCTACGGCATTTCAAAATTACTCTTCCCTGATAATATAAAAAAATATAAGGAACCGGTTTATTGTCTCTCATATGAGCTGGAGGATATTAAAAGCGGGCTTGCTCTTGCCTATGTCCCGGCAAAAATCCTTGAAATAGTTGATGTATTTGATGCTTTAACTGACAGTAAACGAAAATATAGAGATAGTGAGTTTTCCGTTGATGAAGCACTTGAAATCATGCTGTCCAGTTTTATTGATAAAAATACAAAATTAGATCCGATACTTTTTTCAATTTTTGTAGATTTTATAAACAGCCATTCAATATTAAAAGATAAATCCATCCTGAGCAAAGTCCTGACAAAATAGTATACAGGCAGGAAAATTTTGAAAAAATTCAGTGATATCCGGCTTATCCTTTATCAGGAGCAGCATTATCAGCAGTATAAAATAGCTGAACGTATAATAAATTCTGCTTATGCTGCAGGTAAAAAAACTATAGTATATAAAAATGATTTTGAATTAGGGACAATTCTTGAAAATATTAAAGCGGGATACTGTTCAAAAGAGGTGCTGATCCTAAAAGAATTTCTTGGGAGAAAATTTCAGAAATGCCCGGGATCAAATAATGTTATCTGCTGTAATTATTATCTTCTTAATACATGTTTCAACTGCCTTTATGACTGCACATACTGCTTCCTTAATTCATATCTCAATTCATTCGGAATAGTGCAGTTCGTTAATCTTGATGAGCTTTCGACATCTGTAAATGAATACGTTTCAACCTATCCCCGTAACCTTCGTGTCGGCACCGGGGAGTTTACTGACTCACTTATGTTTGATGAAGTTACCGGGATTGCTGAAGAACTGATTTCATCAACCTGCAGTAATAAAAAACTCTTTCTTGAATTTAAAACCAAATCAGCAAATGTCGAACATCTTCTTAATATCAGAGAAAAAGGTAATACTGTATTAGCATGGACTCTTAATACAAATTATAATATCAATTTATATGAAACAGGCGCCGCAACTTTAGAAGAAAGGCTGACAGCTGCTGCTTCAGCTCAGAAGTCCGGGTATTATACAGCATTTCATTTTGACCCTGTTATTAAGTATAAGGGTTTCATGGATGATTATTATGATGTAATTGATGCCATGCATCAATTTATTAAACCTGAAGGTGTATTGTGGATATCCCTGGGATGTTTCAGGTATAGCCCCGGTTTTAAGGATATCATAAAGCATAAATATCCTGATGAAAAGATTACTGTTGCAGAAATGTTCCCGGGAGTAGATGGAAAATTACGGTATCTCACCAGGGATAGAATCGATATCTTCAGAGGTCTTTCAGACAGATTAAAAAAATTATTCCCGGAGACTTTTATTTATTTATGTATGGAAGACGCATATGTATGGAACGAGGTATTCGGTGTCCACTTCAATGAGTCAGAAGATCTTGAAAATGCCCTATCAAATCATCTGATTAAATTCTCCCGGTAAAACTAAACTTTATTTATTTACCTTGATTTTTAAAATTCTCAATTCTATTATGATTGACCATTGTAAGAGATTTATTAAATTGGTAAAGAATAATAAAAGTTAAGTAATCTACAGGAGTCTCTGTTTTGCAGAATATCGATGTGAAAGAAATACAGAAGGAACTTTCAGCTTTAAAAGGTAAGGTTGATGAACTCTACAATTCCGTCGGTGTTGACAGAATAAAACGTGAATTAAGCGAGCTTGAAATGCAGGTTCAGAGGGATGAAGTCTGGAAAGATCAGACCAGATTCACAGACCTGAATCAGGAAATTAGCAAACTGAAAAAAAAGATTGATCCCTGGATATCAATTAAAGCTGAAATTTCTGAATCTATAGAGCTTGTCGAAATTGCAGCTGAAGAAGGTGAAAGTGAAATCCTTTCTGAAGCAGCTGAAAATCTTGAAAAGCTGAAAAACCGCTTCGATGAACTTGAAACCCGGGAACTCCTCTCTGATAAAGATGATATAAACGATGCAATCCTTTCAATACATCCCGGAGCAGGGGGGACTGAATCTCAGGACTGGGCCAGTATGCTTTTCAGAATGTATACACGATGGGCAGAAAAAAACGGTTTTGAAACAGAAATAATAGATTTTATGCAGGGTGAGGAAGCCGGGATAAAAAATGCTACTATTCTCATTAAGGGGGAATACGCATTTGGTTTTCTCAAAGGGGAGATGGGTGTGCATAGACTTGTCAGGATATCTCCCTTTGATGCTAACAAGAGGAGACATACTTCTTTTGCATCTGTTGAAGTAATTCCTGATATAGATGATGATATCCAGGTTGATATAAATGAAAACGATCTTAAAATAGATACATACCGAGCTTCCGGTGCCGGTGGACAGCATGTCAATAGAACTGATTCTGCGGTAAGGATAACCCATTTACCTACCGGTTTAATCGTACAATGCCAGAATGAACGTTCTCAGCACAAAAATAAAGCATTTGCTATGAAAGTACTGAAAGCGCGAATATATGAATTATATAAAAAAGAGAGTGATGAGAAAAAGCTGGAAGCCGCGGGGGAGAAAAAGGATATTTCATGGGGAAACCAGATCCGCTCTTACGTATTTCAGCCTTATACCCTTGTCAAGGATCATAGGACCGGTGAAGAAACCGGTAGTATTGATTATGTTTTTGACGGGGAACTTAACAGGTTTCTATATGCTTATCTGAAGAGTAAAAAAATATCCGGGTGAGGACTTAATTGAAAAATAAAACTCACAAGAGGAAGCGCGGGACAGTAAAAAAGTTTTTTGATAAACATTTAAATTTTAAAAATAATATGGATATCAAACTTGATGATATCGATTTCAGTGAAACTTTTGAATCTCTCCCCGGTCTTTCCGGTTCTAAAAAATTATTTCTGGGCAGATTTAATGAAAATGATCTTTTAGAAATGATGAATAAAACCGGATTAACCGAACATCTCAATAATCTGGGCTTTAAGGACCTTCTTATTGATCTTGATAAGGATCAAAATCAGATATATTATTTTAAACTTTACTGGCAGGAAATTAAACCGGAGATGCTGCTGATTGATCTCCGTTTAAGTGAAACAACTTTTATACCGGAAAAAAAATTTTTACCGAACAACAAAGAACCTGTCCAGTATGAAATGATTGTTATAGAATGGTTATCTGCTAAAAATCCGCAAAAGGATTTCGATCCCAATAAGCCCCAACTACCCGGACAGATAAGTCCCGGTCTTGGTGTTATGCGATATTGCTTCGATCTGCTTTATCATATGGCAAAACAGGTATTTAAAGACGGCTTTCTTGATATTCCGGACCATATGCATGGTGCGATGATCTATTCTAAAAAATTCAAGTTTTTTGACCCTGTCCATGAAGGTATACTCAGAGCTGTTATGCGGGATCTGGCCGCTTATACGCTTTCAGATATATCCTGGGGTGTAATTACCAGTACAATAATTGAAAGATATAAAAATGAACCTGCGAAGTATGAACCCGGGGAACAGATTTTTTATGTGTCGAAACGAATGAAAAAGTATTTTAACTCCAGAAAATACCAGACTGTATTTAAAAAATATTATAACCGTAAAAGATATTATTTTGATTACGAAGAGATGAAAAAGAGAAGAGAGGATATTCTTAAAACCAGGAAGATCGAAGATCTTTAGAAAATTTATTCTTAATTTTATCCATTCTGTTAAGTTCATCACTGGAAAGTGAAGTTTCAATTGAAATCTGTTCCATTGTTTTTATGTTTTCATTCCTGATCCTGTTTATATCACTCAGCATTCCATCTATTATTCTTTTATTATTTATTAATTGATTCAATTTTATTTCATTATTTGAATTTTTAGTTAGTAAGTTATCATAAGGATCAATACCGGTTCTGTTTTTTACTTCATCAGTATTTACAGAAATATCATAATCACAGAGATCAATTTTTTCAATTATTTCATTTTCGAAGTTAATAATATCAATAATTGAATCTTCGATTTTGCCGTGAAGCTGTTGTTTAAGTTCAAATTCTTTGTTCCGGAAATCGGTCAGTAGATCGATTTTTTTATTCTGACAATGTATTATATTGTCAATAATTGCAGAGAGATCATCCCTCAATACTGAAATTCCCTTTTGATCCGATATTCATATTTTTATCAGATCTTGTTTCAGTCGCAGAAATCTGATCCCATGCGTCTCTGAGTTCTTTTAGAAGCTTTAATACATGTTTAACTATTTCAGGATCTTTTCTTATATTTGCTTCAAGAAGCTGCCGCTTGAAATACATATAGAGATTAAAAAGATTTTGTGAAATTTCACCTCCATCCTCCATATTGAGAGAAAGCAGGAGTTCTGTAATGATGTCCTGTGCTTTAATGATGTTATTATTAACAACATCATAGCTTTTAGGTTCCATATTTTCAATAGCAATATTAAGAAACTTAATCGCACCATCATAAAGCATTACTATCAGCTTACCCTGGTTTGCTGTAGTAATTTGTGTCTGTTTATACTGATTGTAGGGATTTGTTGTAGGCACTTTCAAGCTCCATAAAAAATATTATCACTTTGATATATTATCGTAAATAAACCTGCGTAACTTGAATTGATTAAAAATACTTTTTCAAAGTTATTAACTAAACAAAACCTTTATTCTGTTAAGAATCTCACCATATAATTCCGCTGTTTTTGTTACAATTTCCTCAGGAAGCGGAGGCGGCGGCGAATTTTTATCCCATGGCGTAGTATCAATATAATCCCTGATGAACTGTTTGTCAAAACTTACCGGGGATTTTCCGACTTCATATTTTTCCATATCCCAGAATCTTGAACTGTCAGGGGTCATTGCCTCATCAATTAAAATTATCTCTCCATTATAATAACCGAATTCAAATTTTGTATCAGCCAGAATTATACCGGCTTGACTGAGCATGGAGCGTCCGAATTCATAGGTTTTAATAGTCATCTCTTTCAGTAATCCGGTATCTTTTTCTCCAATTGTTTCTTTCACGATATCAATTGATACATTCATATCGTGACCGACATCCGCTTTTGTCGCGGGGGTAAAGATTGTTTCAGGGAGTTTTTCAGCCATCTTCAGACCGGAGGGGAGCTCTACACCGGAAACTGAGCCCTTTTCATTATATTCTTTCCAGCCGCTTCCGATAATGTATCCCCTTGCAACGCATTCGAAATCTATCCGTTTTGTCTTTTTTACAATAACAGCCCTGTCTTTGAATAACTCAGGGTAATTTGAATAGGGAGCAGGGAAATTGCTGAAATTATCTTCGACAATGTGGTTTTTAATGAAACTCATATTTTTAAACCAGAGAGAAGATATAGTGTTTAATATGATACCTTTCCCCGGAATCCCATTCGGGAAGATATAATCGAAAGCAGATATTCTATCAGTGGACACAATAAGCATATGCTCTTCATCAATCGGGTAAAGATCCCGGACTTTTCCGCTATAAATTTTTTTTACTTCAGGAATATCAATTTTAGTAATCGGATTCATAATGCACCTTATCCTTTGAGTTTCTTAATTAGTATTTCATTAACAATCTGGGGATTTGCCTTACCCCTTGATTCCTTCATAACCTGTCCCACAAGGAAGCCCATGGCTTTCTCTTTTCCGTTTCTGAAATCATTAACAGACTGCTCATTTGAAAGAAGTACTTTCTCAATAATAGTTTCAATTTCGGAAGTATCGGAAACCTGTTTTAGTCCTTTCTCTTCAATTATTATTTCAGGCTTTTTACCTGTTTCAATCATATCTCTGAAAACAGTTTTTGCGATCTTGCCGCTTATGGTATCATTATCAATTAATTTTAGAAGTGAGGCCAGATCCGCAGCTTTAACAGGGAAATTCATAATATCTTCAGGATCCTGGATCTGCCCCATAAGTTCACTCATAATCCAGTTTGATGCTTTTTTGGGGTTTGCACCGTGTTTAATAACATCCTCATAGTATTCAGATAACTGTCGTACAGAAGTAAGCACTTCAGCATCATACAGAGGAATACTGTATTCCTCTGTAAAACGTTCCCGCTTCCGGTCAGGGAGTTCGGGGAGTGATTTTTTCAGCTGATCCACGAAATCGGGTGTTATAAGAACAGGTGTGAGGTCCGGGTCAGGAAAATATCTGTAGTCATGGGCATCCTCTTTTGATCTCATGCTGAAGGTTATCTGTTTTTCAGGGTCCCATAACCTGGTTTCCTGAATTATAAGATTTTTTTCACCTGATTCTATGAGATCAACCTGTCTGTCGAATTCATAACTGATTGCAGCCTTTACGGCTTTGAATGAGTTAAGATTTTTTACTTCGACTTTTTCTCCGAACTTCTCTTCACCTTTAAGACGGACAGATATATTCACATCACATCTAAGGCTCCCTTCTTCCATATTTACATCAGATACGCCTGTATATTTGATTATTGATTTAATCTTCTGTAGATAATTATAGGCCTCATCCGCTGTTCTCATATCCGGCTCTGAAACGATCTCTGCAAGAGGTATTCCGGTTCTGTTGAGATCTACGAATGATGCATTTTCACTTTTATCTTCGGAGTGGATAGATTTTCCGGCATCCTCTTCAAGGTGGAGCCTGGTTATACCAATACGCTTCATACCATTATCAGTTGCAATATCAATGTAACCTTTTTTACAGACAGGCATATCATACTGCGAAATCTGATATGCCTTCGGGAGGTCCGGATAAAAATAATTTTTTCTGTCAAACTTGCTGTATTCTGACACCTCACAATTAAGCGCGATCCCGGCAAGTATACCCTTTTTCAGAGCCTCTTCATTAAGCACAGGCAGCACACCGGGAAGTCCCAGGCAAACGGGACATGTCTGGCTGTTCGGTTCAGCACCGAATTTTGTGGAACAGCCGCAGAATATTTTAGTTTCAGTATTCAGCTGGACATGTACTTCAAGGCCTATGACAGATTCGTATTGCATAAATTTCCTCATGAGGTTTTACTGGATATAAAGATGTTTAAATAAATGAATTTTTAGTCAATAAAGAGAGTATTTTTTTGTCAAGTAAACAAAGATTGACATATTGAATTAGTACTGGTAGTGAGTTGTTAATGGAAGATACGAAAAAATTCATATTTGTAGTTTTATTATTACTTTTATCGGGAGTTTTTACAGGATGGGGTTATGGTACCCTAATTGTAAACCGGCTTATGAGAGGTGAAATTGGCCTATCTGCCTTTATTTTTACCCCTTCAAAAAATCTTTTCGATACATACATTCTGCTTAACAGCGAAAATGAATTAAAACGTCTTGAGGGATATTACTCGTACAGGGCAACCGGCTTGAGAGATTTTGATTTTCTTTTTAAACGATATGAGCTTGAAAAATCTGATATCATAAAAAAAACAATAATCTGGATTGCAGATGAGGAAACTTCTGAAGAGAAAATTTATTTCTTTAAAAAACTTTACGATATCAGTACTGGATCTTTAAAAATATATTTACAGAGAAAAATAGAGAGTTTTGAATTGATTCACAATACAAAAATTCAACCCCAGGGAGAATAACAATGAAAAAGGTTATATTATTCACAATTTTACTTTCAGTGGTGCAATACTTAGCATGTTCCAGCGATGACATAAAAAATGTTCAGAATATACCTACTCTTGTTAAAGAGGGTTTCGTTTCCCCGAATGAATATGAAATTGTATGTATCGGTTTACCAAAGGAAGGCCTTACCGGTATACAAAAAGATGAGTCAGCGAAAAGAGCAGCAATTCTAAACGCTTATTTCTATACAAAAGAACGGTTCGACGATACTGTCGCTCCGGATTTAGATGGTTCGGTTAAAAAGATGGAACTTTCTGAAACTCATGCAACAGTTTATTATGTAATTTCCAAAAGCAACCTTAAATCAAGAATGAAAAAGTAATATTTTCCGGAGTTATTATATATGTCAGTAAGTCATGCTTCCAATAGTTATGTTGATGATCTTTGTGCGAGTGCTAAAAGCGCTGTTCGTACAGCAGCCGGACTTAGTACAAATGATAAGAATAATATCCTTATGAGTTTAGCCCGTAAACTTCGCGAGAATAAAAGTTATATCATTTCAGAAAATAAAAAAGATCTTGAAAATGCGAAAAAACAGGGTGTAACAAACGCTTTTTATGACAGGTTACTGCTTGATGAAAAAAGAATTGAGGGGATTGCTGTTTCCGTTGAAGAGATTGCGAATTTTCCGGATCCGGTAGGAAGAATTGAAAATATGAAAGTTGTTCCATCCGGTATAAGGGTAGGGCAGATGCGTATTCCTCTTGGAGTTGTCGCAGTTATTTATGAATCAAGACCCAATGTAACCGTAGATATTGCCGCACTTTGCATCAAATCAGGTAACGTTGCATTATTAAGAGGCGGGGAGGAGGCTGTCCATTCCAACATGGCCTTTGCCAATATAATCAGAAATTCTATTAAGGAATACGGACAACCGGAAAACATTGTAAATCTAATGGAAAATCTGGATCGTTCCCTCGTTCCGATACTCTTAAAAAAAGATAAAGATATCGATATAGTGATACCGAGGGGCGGTGAAGGCCTTATCAGTATGGTTACCCGGGAATCAACAATACCGGTTTTAAAACATGAAAAAGGTGTTTGTCATATTTTTATCGATGAAACAGCTGTGAAAGAGACTGCTGAAAGAATTACAATTAACTCAAAAGTCCAAAGGCCAAGCGCATGTAATGCCGCAGAAACGCTGCTGATCCATGAAAAATATCCTCATACTGTTGCACTTGTTCAATGCCTTATAGATAATGGGGTTGAGGTCCGCGGATGTAAAAAAACGATGAGCCTTACACCGCAAATCAGGCCTGCTGAAGATAAAGACTGGAGTACGGAATACCTCGAATTAATCATATCAGTTAAAATTGTATCTTCTTTTGATGAAGCGATTGATCATATCAGCCGGTATAATTCAGGCCATACTGAAACAATTGTCACATCGGATTATTATAATTCCGAACGTTTTTTAAAAGAAATAGATTCCGCTGCAGTTATGGTAAATGCATCAACCAGATTTCATGATGGAGGGGAATTCGGACTTGGTGCTGAAGTTGGAATCTCTACTCAAAAACTTCATGCAAGGGGTGCTATGGGTATTGAAGGTCTCACAACTCTCAAATATATCATTTACGGAAACGGTGAGGTGAGATAATATCAGACGTATAGGAATTTTCGGAGGGACATTCAATCCAATACATTTCGGTCATATGATAAATCTTGAGTTTATCAGGGAGAAATATTCACTTGATAGAGTACTTGTAATACCTGCAAAAAAACCGGTTCACAAAAGTATAAACGATAGAATTGAAACAACTGACCGGCTTGAGATGGTTAAGATTGCGTTTTCAGATAATCCTTTTATCGAAGTATCAGGTATCGAAATAAACAGAGAGACCCCTTCATATACAATTATCACCCTGGAAGAGCTGCATGGAATGTATCATGATGATAAATTGTATCTTATTATCGGTTCAGATTCATTTAATGAACTTGACACATGGAAGTCTTATAAACAAATATTGGCAGACATACCGATAATTGTAATAAAACGACCCGGAAGCGAGGCTCTAAGGGATGATATTTTTTCGTTAGCAGGTGAAGTAAATGTTTTTGAAAACCCCCTGATTGAAATCAGCTCCACCATGATAAGGGATCGAATAAAAAATAATTTATCTATCAGATATCTTACTCCGGATAATGTCGCTGACTATATTCATAAAAAGAGGTTATACAGGGTTTGAATAAAAAGATCAAGATTGCCATAATTGCAGGAACAGTTATCCTGCTGTTCCTGGGAATAAATACATACCGCAAAGGAACCAGAAATGTAGTGGATGATATTATAAGTAAGAATGGACTTATTAATATTCTAATCGCCGGTAGAAATGTATACAACGAAAATACGTTTTCTTTTTTTGCCATTGCGTCAATTAATCCGGCAAATAATAATATTGGAATTACATTTATACCGCCGGATTACCGGATCATGATGAATGATGACGGTACAAAAGTTAAAAAAATTTCTGAAATTGATTTTTACTATTTCGATAAAATAAAAGATACTTTAAAAAAAGATATACAGCTTAATGTACCGTTTTATATCAAAATTTATTCCCCGGATGTTATACGTTCAGTCGATTTACTTGAAGGCATGAACCTTTTTTTAATTGATCAGATTGGACTGGCTGAAAATTTAAAATTCGGTCTTTCATATTTTGATGGAGAAAAAACTGCAAAATACATCAACAGCGCTGAACAGAACTCCATATATATGAAATATGACAGAATTCTGGATATACTCCTTACATTATACATGGATCGTGATAAGCTTAAAAAATTTCTTAATGAAGAGTTTATCAATGAGGTTTTCAAAAATATTAAAACAAATCTGATGCCGCAGGAAATATTATCAATAGCAGAAATCGTTTTTGAAAAGGGCAATGTTGACTCGACACTTCTTCCTGGTGGATTTAGTAACGGGCTTTATGTTGTTGATGAAATCAGTTACAGAACCTATCAGCAGGAATTCTTAACAAAAATTGTTACAGATACAGATTCGGATCCTAATGTTAAAATAAAAATACTTAACGGCACAAATATTCCGGGTCTTGCAAGGAAGATGAGAAATGATCTCATAAGAGATGGACTTAACGTTATTGAATTCGGTACCTCAAATTTTCCTTTTATGAAGGATTCTATTATTATCTGCAGAAAATGTGATATTAAAGCAGCAAATAAAACTGCAGAGGTTACAGGTATCAATAAAATCTACTTTGTAACTGACACAACACAACTAAGTAATGTTTTAATTATAATCGGTGAGGATATGGCAGGTGACAAAAAAGGAAACTGATACCACTATTATTGAACTCGGGAAAAAATGCCTGAATTTTCTTGATGACAAAAAAGCTGATAATCCTGTATTTATGGATCTGAGAAAAGTTAATTCTTATTTAAATTATTTTATTATTGCCACGGGGAACTCAAAAATTCACTGCCGTTCTCTTGCAAGAGAACTTGAAAGATTCGCAATTTCCGAGGGATTAAAACTTTACGGCAATCCTGATTATAACTCTGAATGGATTATTATTGATTTCGGAGAGATTATTGCACATATATTCACAGAAGAAATGAGAAGCTACTATCAGCTCGAAAAATTATGGGCAGATGCTGAGAAATATTATTTTGATCATACAGGAGATTACAAATGAGTTTTTCTGAAAAAACTGATATCAGCACGATTATAAATAATAATGCATCTAACGGTTCAATGTCCTGCGCTCAAGCATTCAAAATTGCAAATGAATACAGTATATTTCCTGATATATTAGGAATGGCAATTGATAGTAATAAAATCAAACTGAAAGAATGCCAGCTCGGTCTTTTCGGACATGGCAGTTCAAAAATTGTCAGACCTGCTGAAACTGTATCAGAAACACTTGAGGATAAAATTTTTGAACTGCTCGAAGATGAAAAATTGCCATGTGCGGCTGCATGGAGTATTGCATCAGAGTTGAAGATAAGCAAGCTGGATGTGGCTTGTGCATGTGAAAAACTTAAGATTAAAATTTTCAAATGCCAGCTGGGAGCTTTCTGATTAAGACCCATCTGAGGTAGCTTGTACAGGAAACTTCTACTATGAAGTATCCTGTACAATTATTATTTTTAAAACCTGTAAACACCTTTTTGTATATCCGCATAAACCTTTGGAGTTAATTTTATATATTTCTCTTTTGAGGGTTCAAAAAAATATAAAGGGTCTTTAATTTTTTGCGGGTCAAAACCTTCATTTTGCAGATGCGATTTTATCTGCTTAAAACTTGTTGTTGCATCTTTTTCTTTTCTAATCCTTATAAAGTAAGGACGGGCATATACAGGCAGGTTCTCAGAAACATATTTTGAAAAGGTAGCCGCATTAAGTTTTTTCCCTTTTAACAGTGTAAGCGCGGCCATACCTGCTCTACCTTCCGTGTTTTTAACAGTAACTCCATATACATTTGAATCTTCAAATGTACCAAACCTGCTTAATATATCAGATACTTCATTTGTTGCAACAACTTCACCTTTCCATTTAAAGGTATCACCAAGCCTGTCAACAAATGATACATAGTCCTTTTTATGAAGCTTAAAAAGATCACCGCTGACAAAATATCTGTCACCTTTCCTGAATACATTTTCTATAATTTTTGAGTTAGTCGCATCTTTATTGTTTTTATAACCGGAAAAAGGGTTTGTATTGTTGATTGCGGCAAGGAACAGTCCGTTTTCTCCAGGTTTGCATTTGATTGCGAAGCCTTTATCATTTCTTAAGATTTCTTCTTTTTCAATATCATATTTAACAACTTCACCCATACGGATACCTGCAGCAGTGAGACGGCCTATCATTCCCGGAACACCTTTTAGGTTGGATAATGCACCAACACCCTCTGTTGCACCATAAACCTCTATTATTTTTTCTATTTTAAACCGGTTTTGAAACTCAACCCAGTAGTCACCTCTCATCCCGTTACCAAGAATATATTTCAATGGATTATCCCCGTCGTCAGTTTTTGGAGGCTGATTATTAAGATACCTGCAGAGTTCACCTATATATATAAATAAAGTTGCATTATATTTTCTAATATCATCCCAGAATGCAGTTGCTGAAAATTTACGCCTCATGGCAAACGTACCGCCATGCATTACAGCTGTAGGCCATGCAATATTAATACCACTATTATGATAAAGGGGAAGACACATATATTGAACATCAGTTGATAATGCCCGGAGACTGAAGCCGCCGGCAGCATAACCTAATTGAAGCCATTTCTGATGCTTAAGCTCTGTTGCTTTAGGCATTCCAGTTGTCCCTGAAGTATAAATATATTCAAGAGTATCTTTTGAATTAATGGGAGGTTGAATTACGGGATTAGAAACAGGCTCGGATGAGAGGAGAGGGGCAAGATCTTCAAACCCCGCTGTAACTTTTATCTTTTTCTCCTCACACTCTACAAAGATTGTACCCGGCTTTTTAAGTTTAATATCTTTTCTGATTTTTTTGATTTCATCAAGATATTCATGTCCTATTATAAGGGCTCTCGCGTCTGCAATATTTATGGCATGTACAAGAGTATGACCTTTAATATTGTTATTCAGAAGAGCCGGTATAACTCCGATTTTGGCAAGTCCTGCATGTATTATTAGAAATTCCGGCCTGTTGTCCATTAGAAGAGCAACCGTGTCTCCTTTTATAAAACCACGTTTCTGAAAAAGATGTGAATAACGGTTTGCTGCTTCATTGAATCCGGTATAGCTAATCATTCTGTCTTCAAAGAGAATCAGGGCTTTATCTTTATGTTTCGCAGCCTGTTTTTCGATTATACTGCCGGCAGAAATCTCCTGCCTGTTTTTAAGTTTCAGGAACCATATCATTCCTTTGACATGAGAATAAAATCTTTTTAAATATTCCATATTTTCCTCCTTAACTCGACAGATTTTATAGCAAATTACAATTAAAGTCTATAATTATTTTTTATAATAAAATTTATATCTTCTTATTGATTTATTCAGGGATTTATTATTTATTAGTATTAAAGATGGGAGGTTGAATATGTCATCATATTACAGGACGATAAACGGAAAACATTACGACAGAGCGATGCTTGATATGGCTGACAATTCTGTTAATAAAAAGCGTGACGCAATTATTTCTCTTGCGGATGCAAGAAAAATAATCGGAAAAGCTTCTGACGCAGGTAAAATAACAGAAATAGAAGCGAGAACTTTGAATTACATTTTCGAACATTATAAATTTACAAAATCCGCAGAGGATTTTTTCAGTAATTTCGCTAATCTTGAAAAAAACGAACATGTAATTCTTGAAGAAGGCGGTCCGGCTGCTGATGATGATATTTTCGGTTTTAAAGAATTCATGGCTAAATATTATCTTTATTTTATAATAATAGCTCTTATTCTTTTTCTTCTTTATCTTTATTCAGACAGGCTGACAGCTTTATTTACAGGAACTGCAAAAATTAATGAACCGGTTAAAGTTGAGCAGACAGCAGAACAGACAAAGGAAACCGACCGGCAGCAGGAAAATGTTTCTGTAACAGCAGGTGAAAATGAATATATTGTACAGCCAAAAGATACATTATTCGATATCAGCAGCAGGCTGTATGGGGATCCTTCAAAATGGAAAGAGCTTTATGACAGAAATAAAGATATTATTGAAAAACCTGAATTTATTACACCCGGACAAAAACTTAAAACTGATATAACCAGGTAGTGTTGCTTCTAACATTTTCAATTTTAAAGCTTATAAAAAAAGTTGAAAAATTGATGTAACAAAAAAGTTTTGGCATCAACAAAACAGAAAAAGAACATTTTTAAATATAACCTCCTTTTACAACCGCAAAACCCCCGTAAACTTCAATATATTACGGGGGATATTTATTTTATTATGCAAAATAATTTTGACAAAAAAAAGTTAATAATTTAGAATGATCAAGATTAAATATTTACAATTACTATATTGCTGTAATAATCTTATTGCTTTGTTACTGGCAGTGTTACTGTAAATAAAACTTATTACTTTTTAAGGAGTTTTCTCTATGCCGAGTGGTGTTGTAAAATGGTTCAATGAAAAGAAAGGCTTTGGTTTTATATCAAAGGATGAGGGGGGAGATATTTTTGTCCATTATACAGGTATAACAGGTGATGGGTTTAAAAGTCTCCGAGAAGGTGACAAGGTAGATTTTCAAATTGAAGATTCTGATAAAGGTCAAAGGGCAGTCGCTGTCAAAGTGATATAAATTCATATGAACCTTGTTTAAAAAAGAAATGGTATCCGTGGGATACCATTTCTTTTTTAAAGGAATAATTTACCGTCCTAATATTAAAAAGTGTAAAAAACATGCTGTTTAGCCAGTCCGGCAAATCCGTATGATGATACTTTTCCTTCATTTTCCTCCCAGTTATCTCCATAATGAGTAAGGTACATTTTCTTTTTTGTATCTGCAGGGAAGTTGTTTAACTCATCAATTGAAGCGTGTACTCCTCCGGTAAAGAACTGACAATCATGAAAAATTGCTTCGAAATTAAATTTACTTTCATAATGGTCAACCAGATCGTGATCATATCGCGTATCGCTTGTAAAAAAAACACGGTCATCGATTATTACACCACAGCTCCAGAATGAACTCTGCCAGTCATAAGATGAGTCAGGGATATGTTTTGTCCTCATAATTTTTATATCGATATTACCAACTTTAACTCCATAAGTCTCCCGGTTATAATCAGGGAGCCATTGCGGTCTTATTATATCCCAGAAATCTTTGAAGTGAAGAACATCGCCGGCATCATCCTCATTATATTCACATCCTCCTCTCATAGACATATCCCAGAGTATATGCTGATATGTTTCTGTTATAACCATTTTCGGTTTCTTGCGGGTAAAATATCTCCCCATTAGAGACACTTCTTCGAGTCCCCCGATATGATCAGCATGTGAATGGGTTATGAGAAAATTTTGTATCTCTGTGACAGGGAGATCCAGTTCAGAGAGAGCCTGAGGACATTTCGTTCCGCAATCTATTAAAAGATGATCTTTTCCTTTAACTATAAGAAGATTTGTCTGGTATTGTCTTTTTGTGAAAGCGCTGCCGGTACCAACAAAGAATAATTCAAGCTCTCCGTCATTAACAAGCGAAAGTTTTTTTTGCTCAAGAGTAACTGTTTTCATATTATTCTCATCTATTTAGTTTTTTAATGATTTATGCCTGATTTCTAAAAAGTAAAGATTTTTTTACAATTCACGGATATAAGTGTAACTAATTAACCGGACTCCATTCAACTTCAACATCTCCTGATATTTTATCCGGAGATTTATCAGCTTCCCATATATATGTAGATTTACCATTTTTTGATCTGTCATCAATCGTACAGGTTTTATACTTGTCTCCTTCAGCATTAGGCATATATGCATTTTTTTCACTATGATAGTAACTGTCTATTGCAGAAATGTACCTTGTACCATCAGCCCAGATTTTTATCCCCTTGTTCTCACATTTCCCGTCAATAAATTCACCTATAAATCTGGAACCATCTGAGTAATACCAGACGCCTTTACCGTGAAGTTTATCTTTTTTAAAACCTCCGACATATTTATCACCTGAAGGGAGTATAAGCGCTCCATGATTTGTTTTTTGATCATTTTCAAAATTTCCAATATATTTTGCGCCAAACCATCTTGATTTACGTCCCCAGGTATAAATTCCATATCCATGTTTACGCCCGTTCAGCCACTCTCCGGTATATGAATCCCCATCACCGGATGATGGAGATTTTTCACCCTTAAGAGATCCCTCAGCCCAATCTCCGTAAACTTTACTCAAAAGTTTACCCTTTGAGTCATATGTAAAAAGAGTTCCCTCTCCATTCATCCCGGAATTTTTAAAATGCCCGGTATATTTAGATATTATATTTCCGTTTTTATCATAAGTGAAGAGCGTTCCTTCACCTTCAGGAATACCATCCACAACCTGTCCGAGATATTTAGTTATCAGTTTGCCATTCCTGTCATAAACAAACAGGACACCTTCTCCAGTCATTTTATCATCGCTGAATGTGCCAAGATATTTTTTTACAAGAATTCCCCTTTCATCATATTGAAAAAAAGACCCCTGGCCGTGACGATTACCGTTTTTATATTCTCCTATATACCTGGAACGTAGTATCCCTCTTTCGTCAAATTCAGAGTGAGTACCTTCTCCATCCTTTTCCCCGTTTCTAAATGAGCCTTCATATCTGGTAATTATTTTCCCTTTCGAATCATAACCGGTCAGTACGCCTTTCCCATCAAACCGTCCGTTTTTGAAGTTTCCAGCATATTCAGATTTAACTTTTCCGTCTTTATCATATACTGTTAATTTTCCTGAACCCTCAGGTAAACCAGAATTAAAATTACCGGTGTACTTTGATGTGACCCTCCCTTCACTGTCATATGTAACAAGAACTCCTTTACCCTGCGGTTTACCGTTTTCGATTTCTCCCGTATATTCAGAGATTTTTTTACCGCTGCTGTCAAAGGTAATGATGCCGGCATTCCCGTAAATTTTTCCATTTCTGTATTCACCGGTTATTGTGCTGATGAGATTACCTGATTTATCGTAATTAGAGATCGTAACCTTTCCGCTTGGCCTGCCTTCAAAAAAATTGCCTTCAATTTTCCTGGCCAGATTGCCGTCTTTATCATATTCATATAACACACCAGGGCCGTCAGGCAGACCATTGCTGAAATTTCCGATGTATCTGCTTTCTATTTTACCGTTGCTGCTGTATTTTATCAGTTCACCTTTGCCGTGAGGCTTATTATCTTTATAATCTCCGGAATAGGAACTGATTATTTTACCATTGGAATCATATTTAGTAAGCGTGCCTTTGTCATATTTATCAAAGGAACCGTCTTTCATTGTACCTTTGAATCTGCTTGAAACTTTACCGTTTTTATCATAATTGGTAACCAGTACTTCACCTTTAGTTTTACCGTTAGAAAATTCTCCTTCGATTTCAGATTTAAGGCTTCCGTCATCATTATAAATAGAAAGCTTACCTTTTCCATGAGGTTTTCCGTCAGCGGTTTCCCCTTCATATTTATAATTTTTAGACCTCAAAACGGTTTTCTTTGAATCGGCTTTTTCTTTTTCATCGGAGGTACGGATGTTAACCTGTTTATCTGCTTCCAGCTTGTTATCTGTCACCTGTTCACTGGATGGCTCAGTTTTCCTTGTTTGTTTTTTTGCAGTTTCACAAGCCCCGTTAAACAGGAATAGTGTTATAATAATTAAATAGAATAAATTCTTCATTTGAACACCGGTTGATTAAATTTTTAACATCTTGCAGTAAATGAGAAACTCCATATTAAGTGTATTTTTTCCTTAATGTCAATTAGTATTTCACGGATAATTATAACTAACGAAAGATCCTTTAAAATGGATTAAGCAGATTCTGCATACTGCTACTATTATTATTTACTTAATTTTATTTTAATATTTCCCGATTAAATAATAGAATTATACATTTATTCGAACAACAGTATCATAAGGAATGGTATATGCGGAAATTTAATGGTTTGGTCATAGTAATCCTGCTTCTATTTTTATCAGGAGTTTCAATATCAAAAGAAAAAGAATATCTGATTCTTGATCCGGATAAAATTTCCAGGTATAATGAAGATCGTATTGCATTTCAGAGGATTGAAAACCCGGAAGAACAGATGAAAGATAATTCAGTGGAAAACCTTATAATTATTAAAGAAAACAAAATATATCACCTTGTTGACGGTTATGATATTGTTTCAGATGTTCAGATGAAAAAAATCGTAATGGATGCAGAAAACAAATATATAGAAAATAATGATTTCTGGCTCAACAAAATAAATGGTAAGCCGGATTATGTACGCATAATATACAGACGGAGTGACCTTCTTAAAAATACTAATGAAGAATTTGTAACATCTAATTTCGGTCAATTTTATAAATCAGTTCGTGATAAATTTATAAAACTGCATGTTGATAAATTCAGAACTTTAATGAAAAATCGTGGTGAGTCACATTTAACAATAAAAAAACGATTACTTTCAGTTAGAGTAAATCCTGATAATCCTAACGATATAAAACAGCGATTTTTTAAATCAGCTTCAGCGAAAGCCGGTGATGAAACAGTTTATTATTGCGAGGATGCAGATGGCGATGGTATAACAGAAACCTTCATGGCAACCATAGATGACGGTTTTCATTGGGGAGTAGGAACCGGGCCTAATCTCCTTATAATTCACGGCAATACCGATAAGGATATTGAAACTTTAATCGGTAAACTCGTCAATGAATCCGAAAATGGTACAGTTGAAGAGGAAAAAAAGATGTTCGAGAATTTTCCTAAAGAAGAGGAAATCCACAGGATGATGGAGTATATTACTCCAATGGATAATTTTTATGAATAGATACACATTCATACTTAATAAAAAACCCGGTAAACATATACCGGGTTTTTTATTAAGTATCTCCCGTGCTTTTAATCTCTTTTTTAGTTTTTTTCAAATTTTTAGTTTATATTTACTTCATACGAATTCCGAAGGAGGTGATTTATGGCAACTCCGGAGCACATGAATGAATTTGATGATGAAAATTACCGGAAGCATATTCCTGATGAGGATAATCCTGACAGGGAGAGTATAATTAAAGAGAGACGTCAGCATGAAGATTTATCTGAAAGAGATGAACTTATCAGGGTAAGGCGGGCTGAAGAGGATGAAAAAAATAACAGTGAAACGATGAGTGAAAAACTTAAACTTTCTGAAATGGCTGAGCGTGACAGGGAAAGGCTCATTCGTCTCCGGCGATTACAGGAAGATCAAAAATCTGTAAGAGATGAATTGATCGAAGAGAAGAAACAACACGAAATGGATCCTGCGGACAGGGAAAGAATCATCAGATTAAAACGTCTTGAAGAAGATGAAAAAACATTACGGGATGTTCTGATAATAGAAAGGAGGCTGCAGGAACTTGAAGAGAATGACAGGGATAGAATTATACGTCTCAGGCGATACGAAGAAGATGCGGAATCATTGAGGCGTAATCTTATTCTTCAGAGAAAAGCTGAGGAGAACAAACAGCTCCCCAGGGAAAATCTAATAAGAGTCAGAAGACTGGAGGAGGATGAAAATGCCCTGCGTGAAGCAATAATTGAAGAGCGTAAACTTGCTGAAATGGAACAGAATGAGCGTGACAGGCTAATTCAATTAAGACGCATGGAGGAGGATCAAAAATCCATAAGGGATGAGTTGATTGAAGAAAGAAGAATCCAGGAACTTGATTCTTCTGATAGAGACAGGATTATACGCATACGAAAACTGGAAGAAGATGAAAAGAATATTCGTGAAAAAATCATTGAACTGCGGAAACTTAGTGAGACCCTGCTTCCTGACAGGGACAAGCTAATCAGGATTAGAAGGCTCCAGGAGGATGAAAGATCCCTGCGTAATGCTATAATAGAAGAGAGGAGAGCCGGAGAATCAGAACCGGATGATAGAGAGAGGCTTATACGAATCAGCAGACTTGAAGAGGACCAGAAGACTATACGGGAGGCTCTTGCTGAAGCCAGAAGAAAGGAGAATGAAGATCTGTTTTGAGCGATTTAATTTAACATGAATGATTTTTTAATCAGAAATTTTATTGCAACAAATCCCTGAATTATATTCTAATTAAAACATATTTGCAGGGATTAGTAATCTATGAAACAGATAAAAAAAGTTCTCTTCGCAGCGGCAGGTATAGTTATGACAGTTTCTCTGGTATATGGTATAAATGATGAAAATGATAAGCTGTTTGATGAAAACAGCTGGAGAGAATCTGTAAATAACGTTGACCGTTCTCTTTTTTATGCACCGCATTATAAGGATGGAGAGTTTTTTAATCCATGGATGAAAATGGACAGAAAAAGCTTTTTTACTGTTCTGAAATGGCGTTTCTTTTCTGAAAAAAAGTTATACACTGCTGATGAGGAAAGTTTTCTTCCTGACGTAAAAACGATTACTGCTGAATATATAAATTCAAATGATAATTTCGTTTCCTGGATTGGTCATGCATCTATCCTGTTAAAAACTTCAGGAAAAATTCTGTTGATCGATCCTGTACTCGGAGAAATACCATTTGTTAAAAAAAGAAGAACACAGGCTGCACTGAATTATGAAGAAGCTGCAAAAATTAATGGTGATGTCATAATTCTGCTGACTCATAATCACTATGACCATCTCGACAAAAAAAGTATTAAAAGTTTTCCTGAAAACGCAAGGTTTATTGTTCCATTGGGTTTATCTGATGAAATTAAAAATATGAGAGGAGAAGAGTTAATTGTTAAGGAACTTGACTGGTGGAATGAAATCATAATTGATGATGTAAAAATTACTTTTCTTCCGTCACAGCACTGGTCCAGAAGACTTTTTAGCGACGTAAACAGTTCACTCTGGGGTTCTTATTTAATAGATACAGATGGAAAAAAAATATTTATCTGTGGCGATACAGGCTACTCAGGTCTGTTTAAAGAATTCGGTAAAAAATTTAAATCGATTGATTACGCATTTATCTCCACAGGTGCCTTCCATCCAAGATGGTTTATGCATTATGCACATCAGGATGTTTCAGAGGCTGTTCAGGCGTTTCTTGATCTTGGCGCAAAAAAGATGATCCCGATTCACTGGGGCGCTTTCAGGCTCGGTGAAGAACCGGAGGGATATCTTCCGATTCATTTAAAAAAGAAATTACCCGAAGCTCTTATATTGAATCCCGGAGAAATAATACCGCTTAATAAATAAATCGGAATCAGGTAATTAAATATCTTAACTTATCATTAATAAATCATTCATATTGCATAAAGATTACAGGGATAAAATGTCATTTATTACAATAAACGGGATCAAGGGAAAAATATTCATTCCTGATGAAAAAACGATTATCAGGAAACACCCCTGCAAAGACTGTTTCTACTGCCAGTTCTGCAGTGATGAAAAATGCAGTTTATGTCTTGCAAAAAAGGCTTTAGAAAATAAACTCCATAATGACTCTTCTTGTTAAATAAAATTTCAATTCGTTTAAATTCACCATTTTAAATATAAGGGAAGTCCCGATAATTACATTTTTAAGGGGTTAAGGGGGCGGTAACCCCTTTACAAGCCCCGCAGAGCCCCCAGCGGTCACAAAAACTGAGTTTTTGTGACCGCCCATAAATATTAAAAATATAACCTTTAAAAAATCTTAAAATTGAAATTCAGCAACAAATCTATTATATTAAAACTGCACTAAAAAAGAATTATTAAGCAAACACCGGGAACAGATAAAACTCCTTTGAAATAATAAACGGGGAGAGTGTCATGAAAATTGTTATCTGCGGTTTCGGCTCAGCAGGTTACGCTGCTGCGATGTCTGTAAAAAGGGCGGAACCTAAAACTGAAATAGTAATAATAGATCCCAAGGATAGTGATCTGATGCATCCCTGCGGTCTTCCATACGCGCTGGAAGGTATAGTTAATCCTGCTAATCTGCTTCAGGATATTGATCTGAAAAAGGGAGGAATTACCAGACATAAGGGTAAAGTGACAGAAATATCGCCTGATTCTAAAATAATTTGCTATAATAAAGATTCAGGAAGTCTGACAGAAAGCTATGATTCACTTATTATTGCTACAGGGTACAGGCCTGTTATACCTGCTGTTCCTGGAATAGATAACCTGCTCGGTAAAGCTGTATTTACCCTCGCTGATATCACAGATCTTAAAACAATTCTTTCAGTGAAAGATGGAATTTCAAACTGCGTAGTAATCGGCGGCGGAGCAATCGGAATAGAAACGTCTTATGCATTGAGGAGACAGGGGAAGAGTGTTATCCTCGTTGAAATGCAGAACCAGCTTTTACAGGGAATACTTGATTCAGATATATCTCTAATTGCTGAAAATCAATTAATATCAGAGGGTATATCTTTACAGAAAGAGAGCACGGTTACAGCCTTTGAAGAATCCGGGAACTGTCATAAAGTATTATGCAGTACCGGAACTATTGAATCAGAAATGACAATAATCGCAACAGGATTTGCCCCGGACATCTCAATTGCAGAGAAATCAGGAATCAGATTTAACAAGTCAGGTATAATTACAGATCCTTTTTTAATGACATCAGCAAAAGATGTTTTTGCCGCAGGGGATTGTATTGCAGGCTGGTCTTCAATTGACGGCAAAGCATTTAGTTCGCGGCTTGCAACATCAGCTTATAAACAGGGTACCATCGCCGGAATAAATTCTCTTGGAGGGAAAACAGAGTACCGTGGTACTGCATCAACTTTTGTTACAAAAATCGGGGATTTTGAAATAGCCGGAACCGGTTTTAATACTGAAACAGCATTTAAACGTGGGTTTGAACCTTTATCGGGAAAGATTAAATCTAAAATCAGGCCGGAATACTATCCTGATAACAGGGATATAACCATAAAAATCATCTTCGATAAAAACACAGGTCTGATACTCGGTGCTCAATGTGCCGGTTCAGAAGGGGCGGCCTCAAGAATCAATATAGTAAGTATGGCTGTAGAGTTCGGTATTACTATTGATGAGTTAAGCAGGACTGAACTCGCTTACTGTCCTTCGGTCAGTGAGGTCTACGATCCTCTGCTGCGGGCAGTGGATATAGGCTTAAGGAGATTAAACAAATGAAGCATACACCGTTATACAGAGTTCATATTGATACGGGTGCAAAGATGGTTGAATTTGCAGGTTATGAAATGCCGGTTCAATATTCATCAATAATAGAGGAACATATTGCAGTAAGAACTGCAGCCGGGCTTTTTGATGTTTCTCATATGGGGGAAATTACAGTAAAAGGTCCTGAAGCGGAAAAGTTTCTCTCAAGCCTGATCCCGACAACAATGTCTAAACTGGAGATAGGAAAAGGAATGTATTCATTATTCTGCTATGAAGATGGTGGGGTAATAGATGACCTGTTTATTTTCATGGTTGGCGAGGAACATTATTTTCTTGTAGTGAATGCGTCAACTATTGAGAAAGATTTTAACTGGATGGAAAGACATCTAATTGATGGCGTGACAATTGAAAACATATCTGAAGATACAGCCAAGATTGATCTCCAGGGGCCGGCTTCAAAGCAGATAATGAAAAAAATATTTAATCCCGATTCTATCGATAAACTTGAGCGATTCAGGTTTTATTATGACAGATTCGGGGGTTCCGCAATAATGATCTCCACCACCGGCTACACTGGTGAATGGGGATATGAACTTTTCATTAATGAAGGTAAAGCTGTAGAGCTATGGAACAATATCATTTCAGAAGGTACATGCCTCGGTATAAAACCTGCAGGGCTTGGATGTCGAGATACACTCCGCCTTGAGTCCTGTTATTCATTATATGGTCATGAAATTAGTGATAAGATAAATCCGGTTGAGGCGGGATTAAGCTGGCTAATCAGTTCTGACGCGGATTATATCGGGAAATCAGAACTGCTAAGGTTAAAAAATGGCGGTGCACAAAAAGAGCAGGTCGCTGTTAAACTGATTGATCGGGGAATACCGCGTGAACAATGCCCGGTTTTGTTTAACAATAACAATATAGGTTATGTAACAAGCGGAGCATATTCTCCGAATATAAAAAACGGGATAGCTCTTTCTCTTGTTCAAAAAGGTCTGGTTTCACCTGGTGATACAGTAGATATATTAATACGTAACAGAAGATACAAGGGTGAAGTTGTAAAAAAACCGTTCTATAAATTTAACGGATAAAATATTCTATCTGAATCAATTAAAATACAGGTTTAAGTAAGGAGGTAGTTATGAGCAAGCCGGTGAAAGGGATGAGCGTTCCAGAAGATCTTCTTTATACAGAAGATCATGAATGGATAAGAATAGTAGATGATAAAAATGGAATTTGCGGTATCACCGATCATGCACAAAATGCACTTGGCGATATAGTCTTTGTTGAATTTCTGAGTAATATTATTCATTCGAAAGTTGAGCGAAGAGAAACGGTTGCAGTTGTTGAATCACCCAAAGCTGCATCTGATGTATACTCACCGGCTGCGGGTACTGTACTGACTGTAAACCGGAAAGTTGAAGATACTCCGGAGCTTATTAACCAGGATCCATACGGAGAAGGCTGGCTCTTTAAAATTGAATTTGCTGATAAGACTTCACTGGAGGATTTATTGAAGCCGTCTGAATATCTCAAGCTTATAAAAGAGGATGAATAGCATGAGTTACACAGGTCTTTCTCCAGAGCAGAGGGATTCGATGCTTAAAGCAGCAGGTGTCGCCAGTATAGATGATCTATTCATCGATATTCCGGATAACATTCAGACAGATTGTATTTCGGGACTTCCTGAACAGTTGTCTGAAATAGAAATTGAACGGGAACTTGATTTAATAGGTTCAAAGAATGCTTCTTACAATAAAATATTTACCGGCGGCGGGGCATATAATCATTATATCCCTCCGGTGGTAGATGAAATTGCCGGCCGATCTGAATTTTATACATCTTATACTCCATATCAGCCTGAAGTTAGTCAGGGGACACTTGCGGCAATATACGAATTCCAGACAATGATATCAACGCTCACCGGACTTGATATAACAAATGCAAGCATGTATGATGGTGCTACATCTCTTGCTGAAGCTGCGATGATGGGAATCAGAACCAACGGACGTCGAAAAGTTATAATTAGCAGAGGCGTACATCCTGATTATCGTAAAGTATTAAATACATACGCATGGGCTGGGGATTTTGATGTTATCGAAATACCTCTGCTAAAAGGATTAACTGATTTAGAGAAACTTCAGGAACTGATTGATGAAAACACTTCATCAATAATAATTCAATCTCCTAATTTTTTGGGGAATATTGAAGATGTAAGATCATACAGCACTGCTGCTGAAAATTATGGAATAATGCTTATAACTGCGGTTGCAGAAGCAATGAGTCTCGGTCTTCTGAAAGGCCCGGGAGAACTTGGAGCTTCAGTGGTATGCGGGGAAATTCAGAGTTTTGGGAACCCGCTTAATTTCGGAGGGCCTTACGCAGGATATATCTCAGCAAAAAAAGATTTTCTGAGGAGAATGCCCGGAAGGCTCGTCGGTCAGACAGAGGATACTTCAGGAAACAGGGCTTTTGCCTTAACCCTGCAGACAAGGGAACAGCATATAAGAAGAGAGAAAGCAACATCAAATATCTGTACAAACGAAGGTCTTATTGCTCTCAGGGCAGCAGTTTACCTGAGTTTAACAGGAGTGAAACTCAATTCTCTTGCTCGACTTAATCATAATACCGCAGCTTATCTTAAAAATCAAATTGCAGAAGCCGGTATAAAAATAGTTCATGAAGATTTACCCTTCTTCAACGAATTTCTGATTAAACCTGTTGATTCAAAAAAATTTATTACAGAATTCAGGCGGAGGGGTATTAATCCCGGCATAGAAATCGGAAGATGGTATAGTGAGTATGAGGGATGTATTCTTGTATGTGCGACTGAGATGATTTCTATAAATGACGCTGATGAGTATTGTCGTATACTAAAGGAGGCGTCATTATGAGTACAGAACTGATTTTTGAAAAAAGCGCTGCGGGACAAAACAGCTATACACTTCCGGAATGGAAAGGGCCATTATCAGCTATTATTCCGGATCAATACATAAGAACAGAAATTGATTTACCTGATTGCAGTGAACCTGCTGTTGTCAGACATTACAATAATCTATCAAGGATGAATTTTGGTGTGGATAACGGCATGTATCCCCTGGGAAGCTGTACCATGAAATATAATCCTAAAATAAATGAACGGATTGCAGGTAAACAATCATTTTCATCGCTCCATCCTTTTGCGGGTGAAGAAAGTAGCCAGGGTGCATTGCGTATACTTTTTGAATTATCTGAATACCTGTGCCGGATAACGGGTTTAGGGGGATTCTCCCTTTCCCCTGCAGCTGGTTCTCATGGAGAATTGGCAGGCGTTATGGTTATAAAAAAATACTTTGAAAGTATAAATGAAAAAAGAAAAACAATTCTTATCCCCGATTCAGCACACGGGACAAACCCCGCTTCAGTTGCCATGTGCGGTTTTAATGTTAAGGAGGTACCCTCTAACAGTGAAGGGGATGTGGATTTTGAAAAATTCATGGATATGCTTGATAAAGATGTTGCAGGTATGATGCTTACCTGCCCCAATACTCTTGGTCTCTTCGACAGAAATATAATGCGCATATCAGAAGCTCTTCATGAAAACGGTTCACTTTTTTATGGAGATGGGGCGAATCTAAATGCTCTTGTCGGCAGAGTACGGTTCAGAGATGTGGGATTTGACCTTATGCACATCAATCTTCATAAAACATTTTCGACCCCGCATGGCGGAGGCGGGCCCGGATCAGGTCCTTTGGGAGCCGCGGAACATCTTGTTAAATTTCTTCCTGTACCGGTTATTATTAAAGATGGTGAATGCTTCAAAGAAATTTATGACAGGCCTGACACCATTGGCAGGATACATTCATTTTACGGAAATTTCAGCATCTGCCTAAGAGCATACGTTTACATCCGTATGCTTGGCTGTGACGGTTTAAGAGATATATCTGACACAGCCGTTCTTAATGCAAATTACCTGATGTCGCAATTAGAAACCATATACAATGTCCCGATAAAGAGAAGATGCATGCATGAATTTGTTTTAAATGATAAAGGCCTTCCTCATGGAATCACCACTAATGATATATCAAAGAGAATTCTTGATCATGGATTTCATTCACCAACAGTTTATTTTCCGCTTCTTGTTCACGGAGCTTTAATGATCGAACCTACTGAAACAGAAAGTTATGACTCTCTTCAAAAATTTATTGAAGTAATGAAAAAGATCCGTAAAGAATGTGACACAGAACCTGAAAAAATACTTGGTGCACCACATAACACTCCGGTTAAGCGGGTGGATACCGTACTTGCCGCAAAAAAACCTGTTCTGAAATGGGGTGACTGATACGGAAAGAAAACCTCACTGGATACGATATAAAATCCCCGGCGGAGAAAACTATCTGAAGGTTAAGCGTACAGTCAGCCGCCTAAATCTGCATACAATCTGTACAGAATCCGGATGCCCGAATTACGGAGAATGTTTCGCAAGAGGTACTGCAACTTTTCTGATACTTGGAGATACCTGTACAAGAAACTGCAGGTATTGTGCAGTAAACAAGGGAATTCCTGCTGAACCGGATTATACAGAACCTGAAAGAGTAGCGCAGGCCGTAAGTGAACTTAATCTGAAGTATATTGTTATAACCTCTGTCACAAGAGACGATATCACTGATGGCGGGGCAGCTATATTTGCTGAAACATGCCGCCGCATATCGTTGTTAAATCCTGAGAGCAGAATTGAACTTCTTGTTCCTGACTTCAGGAACTCTCTGGAACATTCACTTAGTGTAATATTAAAAGAAAAAATAAGTATTCTGAATCATAATATCGAAACTGTAAAAGAATTTTTCTCAATCCTCAGACCAGCCGGGGATTATGCAAATTCATTGCGTCTCATGAAGCTTGCGTCTGAAACGGGTCCAACAGTTAAATCAGGACTAATGATCGGATTCGGTGAAACATTAGATCAGATTAAGGCAACACTCGAAACACTCATTAATACAGGCTGTAAAATTGTAACAGTCGGACAATATCTTAAACCGGGCAAAAAATTTTATGACGTTAGAAAATATTATCATCCGGATGAATTTGAAGAGATTAAGGAATATGCGATTAATATAGGCTTCAAAAAAGCCCTTTGCGGCCCCAATGTACGAAGTTCATACCTTGCTGAAACAATAATCTGATAACAGGAAAGCACTATGAATGAATTCAGACTTATTATTGATCCCCCCATGAATGCGGCTGTAAATATGGCACGTGATTTAGCCATTCTTGAAATGCAATCATTAAAAAATCCGGTACCTACACTAAGAATTTACCGCTGGTCCTATCCATCAGTCACAATAGGTTACTTTCAGAAGCTTGATGACTCCGTTAATCTGGAATACTGTCATAAAAACGGCATTTCCGTTACACGAAGAGTAACAGGCGGAGGCACAGTTCTTCATCATAAAGAGCTGACATACAGCTTCACTTTACCGGTGAAAAAAAAAATAGTTCCTGAATCCGTTGAGGATTCATTCAGATACATAATTGCCCCTTTAATTGACTCTATTAAATCTCTCTCCCTTGATGCAGAATACAGACCGGTTAATGATATAATAATTAATAACAAAAAAATATCAGGAAGCGCCCAGGTGAGAAAAAAAGGTATTCTACAGCAGCACGGAACGCTGCTTATTGATATTGATAAACAGCTTCTTTACTCAGCAATCAAAATAAACGTTGATAAACTTAAATCTAAAGGTTTTAAAACACCCGCAGATTCGATAACTTCATTATGCGGTGAATTAAATAATAAAGCGGATGATGAATTTACTGACGACCTTATAGTTAAACTGATAAGCAGTTTTTCAGAATCCATGCATATTAAATTTTTACTTGGTGATCTCTCCATGGCAGAGAGTGCAATTATGAACTCATATATATCAAAATTTAATAATAAACAATGGAATGATTCGAAGTGACAATTCCGGAATTATTTAACAGGGTCAATTTTCAGTATTCCATTTTCAATTTTTAATATTGATTTTTTCACTTCATCTTTGATAAGTTTTTGTATATCCGGAAAATTAATAACAACACCCGGATAGATTATTCCATTAACACGAATAGATGCATTCTTTATATCAGAAAGTGTATCAAGCACTGTTACCTGCTTTTCAAGAACTTTATTGATCTGTTCCTCAATACGTTCTTTCATTTTAATCAGGTCCTTTGCCTGATTAGCAATAGTAGCCGGCAGCTGTTTTTTTATCATGGAAATCCGGCTGATTTTTTTTAAAGCCTGATTAATATGACCAAGATCGTGAATGTTTTTTGTCTGCTCAGAGTCAATCAGTGTCAGCTGCTGCCGAAGTTCTGCAGAAAAGCCTGCTGAAACGATTGTCTTTAATCCGCTGCTGTTGCCTATAGTATTTGCTTCAATTCCTGAAAATGCAACAGATGTGCCACCGGCAATCATACCTTTTTTCTTTGTAACAATAATAGATCCATCTGCATGAGATATACAGTTAATAAGATAATCGGCAGCTATAATATCTTTCCCGGCCTGCATTTTGCTGTTCACCGCGTAGGATATAGTTATAGAACCTCCGGCGCGAATTATCCCCCTCTGTCCTCCGGCACATCCATGAGCATAAATATCTCCGCCGGAGTAAACTTCAGCATCCTCAATTATTCCATATACCTGTATAGAACCTGTACATTTTACTGTGAAACCTGAAAGTATATCACCTCTAAGTATTATTGATCCAGTGAAATCAATATTTCCTACAGAATAGTCAACATTCCCCTGAATTTCAAGAAGCGGAACAACATCGATTCTTGTTTCATTAACAGGAACAACTGCACCATTTTCAGTAGCAAGAAGATATGAACTGTCTTCGGGATCAACAGCTGTATTTATACCTGAAGGCATTTTTATATCAATAGCATTTCCGGAAGTTATGACTTCTCCAGTTACAGAAATACCGTCTTTACCGGATACAGCAGGATGTAAGCGGATAATTCTATCCCCTTTGCTGACTGTTTTTATTCTGCTCCGGTTTTTATGGTCAACTGCATCCATGTCAGCAGGATCAAATTCCTTTTCCTGTTTCTTATAAAGATACTCAATCCATCCATCCACCGAAGGTATCATTTTTACTCCCCGCGCTACACAGACGGGAGTAGAGTGAATTTTTTCATTAATGATCCGGGTAACTTCATCTTTCAATATAGTAGAGGAAATACCATTACTATTTAGCAGATTTATTATGTAATCCGTATCAGGCCAGGGTTCATTACGGGGTAGGGAGATTGAAATAAAAGCTTCAATTAAATCAGCGCTTATCTCAAGTTTAATATTATTATCAATTGGTTTATAATTTACTTCTTCCATTTTTTAATTACTTACCCTGATGCTACAAGTGAAATAATATCACGGGATGTCACTATGCCTCGAATTTCCCTGTCTGCTGTAATTACGACATGATTTATTTTCTGTTCTTTCATTATTCGGCAGATTTCATTTACCGGGGTTTCTTCCGTTGCTGTAATTACATTTATCGTCATTAAATCATTTACAGTAATAGTCCTGTTAAATTTATCTATCATATCTGAAAAAGAGGGCCAGTTATCAGTTTCTTTATACTCTGTAAAAATCCCTTTTATCGATTTTTCATATAACGAACTTAATTCACGCTTTAATTCAAAAACCAGCAGATCAGTTCTTGTTACTATACCTGTAAGCCGGTTATTATCATCTACAACCGGAAGTCCGGAAATACCATACTCGATCAATGCTGTTATAAAATCTGAAACTACTACATGAGCTTTAGTTGTTATTACAGGTGATGACATTATATCTTTAGCTGAAATCTTTTTCATATATAACCTGGCCGGTTTTATTACAAATATAGAATCAAAGATTTTATCTTAATTCTACTTTTCTTATATAATATTTAATAAATAAAGTAAAGTCAAGGGGCAATGGATATTTTGCGATTCATCGTTGAATTAATGGGTATCGGTACAGCTGAATTGTTCAGGTTTTTATTCTCAACCGAAAAGTTTCGAAAGAATGACGACAATAAATGGAAAATTATATTTTAAAAATATCGGGAAACACGTTATCCATTATGTAGTTAAAAAGATCATCAATCAGTAATTTAATATTGGCGATAATATCAGCATCTTTATCATGTTCAGCAGTATCAGTAATCATTTTCCAGATATAAGCTTCAGCTCCGAATGTCCTGCAGGACTGGAGAAAACCGGCTCCCTCCATATCAATAATATCAGCATATTGTCCGACTGCTTCTCTGTCTTCAGGAGTAATTACAGGCCTGTCAAGTGTGGCAAGGGTAGCATTTTTATAACCGGGCAGTATATCAGGCTTCATAAGCCTGATCTTTTTATTAATAAGTTTCGGCCTGTCAAAATCAACAACCTGTGTAATATGCAGAATATCCCCTGTATTAAACCCTGTACGGAGCCCTCCGGCAGCGCCGGTATTTATTAGACGAAGCAAGCCGTATTCTCTTATAAGAATTGAAGCAGCTAAAGCGGCATATACTTTTCCTATACCGGATATTATCAGTTCAAAACTGTCAGATGAAAAAACCGGAAAAGGTTTTTCAACAGTTTTTTCAAGAGCAAGACCTTTTATAAAAGGTGAAGCCTCAAGCATTGTCGCCATGACAATGCCGGTTTTTTTATCTGTCATATAATACCTTTCTCTGAAGCAAGAGTTTCCAGTACATGAACAGCTTCAAGACCTTCATTCCCCAGATCAACAGAATAATTATTAACATATAATTTAATGTGATGATTTATTACATCATCATTCATCTCTGCTGCATGCTGTTTTATAAAACTGCGTGATTCGTCAGGATGAAGAAAAGCATACTGAACAGATTCCGTTATCATCCGTTCAATAGATTTTGTCAGTTTATCCCCGAGAGATTTTTTTATTGCAATACATCCAAGAGGGATAGGCATACCGGTCTTAGTTTCCCACCATTCACCAAGATCAACAACCTGATTTAAGCCATAATCATTGTATACAAATCTCCCTTCATGAATAATAACACCTGCGTCAAATTCTCCTGAAACAATACCCGGCATAATATTATCAAATCTTGTATAAACCAGATCTGCTGCATCAGGTAAATATATTTTCAGCAGAAGAGCTGCCGTTGTAAGCTCACCGGGCACAGCTATACGGTGATTCTTATCAAGACTGCCGGATTTGCTAACAAGTATAGGGCCGCAACCGAAACCGAGGGCTGCTCCGGATCTGAGAAGTTTATATTTCTCTTTTAATTTAAGCCAGGCATGAAATGAAAGCTTTGTAACATCATTCAACTCAGACATCGCGGCCCTGTTCAGCTCTTCTACATCAGTTATATCTGTTTCAAATAAGAGCCCGTCAGTATCAATAAGTGAATGTGTCATCGCATGGAAAATAAAAGTATCATTGGGACAGGGTGAAAATCCGAGTTTTAATGTTTTCATAATTGAATAATCATTTTTTAAAACTATCCCGGTCAATAAAAAAACCGGGTTTAAATGCAATAATACAAGGCTTTTCCATTATAAAATTTGACTGTGAGCGCTTTATATATTAATTATAATTAGCGAAAATATAAAGGAGGTTTTAAATGGCTTACAGGATCAATGCTGATGAATGTACTGCCTGCGGCGCCTGTGAAGCAGTGTGTCCCGTTTCATGCATTACTGAAGAAAAAGACGGAAAAAGAAAGATAAACGAAGACGAATGTATAAGCTGCGGCTCATGCGCTTCTGAATGTCCTGTTGAATGTATTACTGAGGTATAAAATTCCGGAGCCGCAAACAAAAAGCGGCTCCACGAATTTAATGTTTCTTATTATCAGAAGAGGTCAGTTCTAAAAAGATACCCGGTATTAAATGTATAATTCACAAGATGAAGCTTATCTTTATCGTGTACTTTTAGTAAATCAGTAAAATAATATTCGGTCATGACTCCCATAAAAAAATCACTATAGGCCGTAACCATAAATCTCAGAATCAATCCTCCGGATGCGGCAATCTGGCTGGAATTTGTAAACCGCATAGCATTATCACTGGTCATACCTGATGCGAGTGTGGCATTTGTTGACATTTCGGATGAATAAATGTATGTATATGTAATCCCCGCATGAATATCTAATGAAGATGCCGGTCCTTTAAGTGTAGCAATAAAATGAAATGGTGCGGATATTCCTTTAAATTTCCAGGTAGCATCATAATCAAGGCCTGTTGCTTCTTCAGTCATTGAAAAATCAACTTTGAAATACCTGTATTCCACACCTGTCCCGGCTGAGAGATATTTAGCAAGGCGTTTCTGTAAAGTAATTCCTCCGCCTATAATATATCCGGGATCAAAATCGTCGCCAGGTTCATTTGAATCAAGTGTGTTTGTTCCGAATAAACCAGTAATACCGATACTTATACCGGGCCCATCAGCACTTTCACCCTCAGCGAAAACTGAAACTGAAATAAATAAAAACAGAATAAGTGTCAATATCACAGAGAAGTTTTTCATTAGTATCAGCCCTGTGGTTCTCCATCCATAATACAGGTTCCGTTGAATACAGCACCGCTTTCCATCACTATTTCAGGTGCAACTATATCTGCGCTGGTTTTACTTTTCTTATAAAGCTCAATTTTTTTTGCAGCTTTTATTTTACCGTTGATATTTCCGCTCACAGAGACAGTTGTTGCATTGATTTCAGCGCTGGTATTCGATTCCCTGCCGATTATAAGATGTCCGTCAGAGAATATTTTCCCTTCAAATTTACCTTTTATTTTAAGGGAATTTTTAAATTTCAAAGTCCCTTTAAATTCAATATCTTCAGCAATGACTGTATCAATTTTATTTTCATCTTCAACTAATTCTTTAATGTCAGACATTATCATCTCCGGAATTTTTATAATTGTAAATAATAAACCGGTACTATTTTATTGTCAAACAAAAAGGTATTGATTTCTCTTATTATTAGTACTCTTTGTAATACAGGTTTCAATTCAAATAAAGAAGGGAAAAATGGAAGATATACTTATAAAAGCTAACGAACTGGGCCTCTTGATTAAAAAAACAGATGCCTGCAAAAATTTCGAAAAACTGTCTGCAGAAATAGAGCAAGATGAAGATGCATCTTCACTCCTGAATAAATATAACGAAATTGCTGAAACAATTCAGAAAAAACAGGAATCAGGGGATACAGTTGAAAAATATGAACAGGAGATGTTTAAAGCCCTCACAGATACAGTTACCGGGAATAACCTGATACTTGAATATCTTAAAGCAAGGGATATATATATTGATCTTCTAATGAAAATTCATAACTCGATTAGCGGGGAAAAATGATTTTTTTGATTCTATTTTAAAATATCGTCCCGCCCTAAAAACTCTTGACGGATTATAATTTTAAGATAAAAATTATACTATAAGATTTAAAATATTTGAAATCTATCCGGATTTTTTATATTTTTATTATAACATTTTTGGTATTCTTTTCCCTTATTTCGCTGTATATTATACCGGTATACGGCAATCAAAAAAAATAGAGGGTGGTGAAATGCAACCTGATTTAAATAATTTAAAAGCAAAAATTCAGGCTAACAGGGATTTTATCGACAGGATAACTGTACAGATACCTTTTTTCAAGGGATACGTCGAAAAATCTGAAAATTATGATGCTGACAGGATCATAAGAGAATTCATTGCAGATAGAATTCTTTCAACTAAAAAAAGTTTAAATGTGATGTCCGGTGACCTTGTTAAAAGCGGCGATCTTGCTATGATTCAGGAGATTGATTCAATTCAGAATCTGCTTGAAGGCCTTCTGAAAAAAGTTCAGTATGCTGATTATGGTGTAACCGGCGGTTTTTCCAGAATAAAAATCACTGAAGATGATCAGAACAGGCTCCTTGAGTACGACTGGAGGCTTATATCTTCATTTGATGAAATAAACAGTTCCACCTCAAATATGCAGACACTCCAGGGTGATTCGCTGCTTCAGGAGTTAAAAAACCTGAAACAGAAAATCCGTGATTTTGATAAAAGTGTTGATGACAGAAAATATGTGATTATGGAGGTTATATAAAATGGCATTACTGGATGTAGTACAATGGGATAATAAACAGGGAGAAGTTATTTCGAAGTTTGAAGAAGGTGCAATTGCTCTTGGTTCGCAGCTTATAGTAAAAGAAGGGCAGGAGGCTATTTTTTTTAAAAACGGACAGGCCCTTGATTCTTACGGCCCGGGTCGTCATACTCTTTCAACAGGTAACGTTCCAATCCTTGAAAAACTTGTAAATCTCCCCTTTGGCGGAAAAACTCCCTTTCCCGCAGAAGTATATTTTATAAACAAAACTGAGATACCGAATCTGAAGTGGGGAACAAAGCAGCCTATGCAGCTTATGGATCCTGTATACAACCTCCCTGTGCCGATAAGGGCATTCGGCTCCTATTCAATACGTATTACAGATATAAAATCATTTCTTGTAATGGCTATCGGAACATGGCGTGCATTTACAACAGAGGCAATCGGAACAGCATTAAGGGATATGGCAATTCTCCCCAAGGTCCAGGATCTTGTCGCTGAATTCATGATAAAGCAGAATATAACGATACTCAAACTCCCGGCTTATTACGATGAAATAGGTGCCGGCGGTAAAGCGAAACTTATTGAAGACTTTACAAGCTTTGGTGTAGAGCTTCTGAGGTTCGCTGTCGAATCAATCAATATACCTGATGATGATGAAAATGTAAAGCGGCTTAAGAAAGCACTTGCTGATAAAGCTGAAATGAACATCATGGGTGAAGACTACAAAACAAAAAGAACTTTTGATACTATGGAAAAAGCTGCGTCCAACGAAGGAATGGCCGGCGGTATGGTTGGTGCCGGAATGGGTGTAGGTATGGGGCAGCAGATGGGAGCCATGATGGGCTCAGTAATGGGCAATGCTGCTCCCGGACAGCAGCAGGGACAACAGGTTGCATGTCCCAAGTGTAATGCGATGAACCAGGCTGGCGCAAAATTCTGCCATTCCTGCGGCGCACAGATGCAGGTTCCTCAAGGGGTATGTCCTGCATGTAAAGCAAATGTTCCTGCCGGAACAAAATTTTGCCCTTCATGCGGAGCTAATTTACAGGCAGTAAAATGCAAGAACTGCAACGCTGATCTTCAACCCGGTGCTAAATTCTGTCCGGAATGCGGTTCACAACAGTAGGAGGCGTTTATGTCATCAATGAATTGCGCTTCCTGCGGAGCACCTGTTGAAATAGTAAACAGGTTCAGCAAAGTGCTTGTCTGCGGCTACTGCGGAACACACCTTAAGGTAAGTGATGGCGGTGTAGCAGTCGCAGGTAAATATCCGAAACTCGCTGATTTCCCTTCAATATTCCAGGTTGGTACCCGTGGTACTATCCTGGGTAAAACATTCACTGCTCTCGGCAGAATGAGGTATAAATACCAGGGAGGGCATTTTGACGAATGGTTTATCGAATACGATGGAGACAAAGCCTGGTTCACTGAAGACGACGGAACATACACTCTTTACACTGATCTCTTTGAAGCAGTAGAAATACCTGACATATCCACTGTAAAAGCAGGGCAGAATATGCTTGTAGGGGATAAAAAGGTTATGATTAAGGAAAAGGGTAAAGCTGTTGTGGAAGGGGGGGAAGGTGAACTCTTCTTTTACGTGGAACCGGGTTCCGAGGTTATATATCTTGATGCAGTATCAGAAGGGAAAAAAGTTTCAATAGAATATACAGAGGATGAAGTGGAAATGTTTACCGGCCGCCCTCTGCTGAAGCGCGATATAGTGGTCGAGGGGTAAGCCCGCTTTAATCATTTTTTTAGTCAAACAGAGGATGCCATGGGAGATAATAGAGAAGAACTTCAGGCATTGAAATGTCCTTCTTGCAGCGGTGACCTTGTTAAAAGCTCACGCACTTATTATGATGATGACGAGGAGGAGAACGTAACTGTTCCCCTGGCCAGATGTGTTCAATGTAATACTGAATACGATCAGCATACTAAGGAATACTACGAAGTTTTTGCCGATGAACTTACCGCTGACAAGGATTCAACTGTTTTTAAACTCGGTCTTAAAGGGAACTTGAAAGGTGTACAGTATGAAATCATCGGCAGGCTCCGCTACCAGGATGAGGAGGAATACGAAAAATCCACCTGGGATGAATGGGTAGCTGTAACTGATGAGGGCTCCTACCATTATTTCGTGGAAGAGGATGGTGAAATTTATTCCTATTCAGAATACACTCCTGATTCTATTGACATGGAATCCAGCAGCAGTTATATCGAATTTGACGGACGTAATGTAAACAAATCTGACGGATATAACGCAAGAATAGTACTTGCAGAAGGTGAACTTCCATGGCAGCCGGAAATAGGTGAAGCTGTTCTCTGCTACGATTTTAAAAACGGCGGAAAACATTATACAATTGAGCAGTCTGAAGATGAAGTTTCAATAACTCAGGGTGAAAGGATAAAACACGGTGAGATAATTGAAGCATTTAATATTGAAAGCTATAAAGAAATTTACCAGAATACAGTTAAAAAAAGATCCGAATTTCAATGGAAAAGCCGTATATATTTAACAGGCATGTGTCTTTCTTTTGCTGCTACAATTTTCAGCTGTTTCAGCAGTACCCCTGTTAAAGGTGTAATGAACACAAAACAGATCCTTACCAGTAATGAGACGGTACAGGATACTGAGGGTAGAATATATAGCAGCCAGATCCTATACGGACCATTTGAAATCAGCCAGGGTAATTCGCTTTATGATGTCGGTTTCTCGGTAGATGAGTCTGTTCAGAATTTCAATCTGGAGTGGCAGTCCATCAGAATGATGCTCGTCAGTGAAAAAAGACTGCAGGAAACCGTAAAAGATGGAATCAATAATCCGTCCGTACTTAAAGATTTATTTGAAGAGATTGATGCAATGCCTGAACCTGTTGAATCATTTATAATAACCGGTGATTTCTGGGATGAAGAGGGCCGAGACAGTGACGGATACTGGCATGAATCAGATCTCAGCTTCAGTAATGATTTTGTACTGGATGAAGCAGGGAAGTACTATGTCTATCTTGAACTCTACAATAATAAAATGCGAAGAGCTGATTCAGTGATTGTTGAAATATCAAGAGTTAAAGGTTACAGGTATTATATATTTGCATTTATAATATTCTTTATTCTCTGGGGAGTCAGCCAAATCCGTTCCAAATCTTACAATGAACTCCCCTTTGAAATGTCAGGGGTATAGGGGTGTACTATGATACGAAGTGTAATAATATCATTACTTCTTTTCGGCGGAGCAGCGGCTCTTACAATGAATAACATCGGCTATTCAGGTGCAGGTAAAGAATATCACAAAAAAGTCAGAGATGAAAGAAAATCTCTCAGGGCTGGAAGCGGTTATTATGTTCCATATCATGGCGGTTCAGGCAGTTTTAGAACAGGCAAATAATTTAATATAAGAATATAAACTCAGGGGGTAATAAATTTATGGATTGGACAATGATCCTTTATGGCGTAGTAGATACAGTGATTTATTCACTGATTGGCGTTATTCTGATGGGGTTAGGTTTTCTGCTTATTTCTTTTTTCACTCCATTTTCAATTAAGAAGGAGATTGAAGATGATCAAAATATCTCTCTCGGGATTATTATAGGAGCCGTTATTCTCGGCATAGCTATAATTGTTGCATCAGTAATATCCTCACCTTCAGCAAGTGTTCCTAAAGGCGCTCCTGCTCAGAATATCGAGCAACAGAAATAGAAAGTGAAATATATACTCAACAAAAACGAACAGAGGATACTCTTATTCTCTGTTTTTATTTTATCCCTCTGCGGAATTATTTATGAGCTTGTACTGGGCTCTCTTGCTTCTTATCTGCTCGGGAACCCGGTGCAGCAGTATTCCATAACAATCGGTGTATTCCTCAGTTCAATGGGACTCGGCTCCTATCTTTCACGTTTTTTCGAAAAAAATCTTCTTCAAACTTTTGTCAGAGTTGAGATAGCCCTTGGTCTGGTTGGCGGTCTTTCTGTAATTATTCTGAATTATCTGTTTTCGTTTTCAGCTTCATTTTATGCTCTTCATGTATTTTTTCTCACAATTATTGGAACCCTTGTTGGACTTGAAATACCATTACTCACCAGAATTCTTAAAAGTTACGGAGCGCTTAAAGATATTATCTCCAGCGTCTTAACACTGGATTACATAGGAGGGCTTGCCGGCTCTCTCCTTTTTCCTCTTATTCTATTCCCCTACGCAGGGAGGTTCCTGACTTCCCTGATAGTTGGAATGATGAATATCATCGTTGCTGTTTATGTTATTTTGAAAATACAGGATTATCGGGAAAGACGGAAAGATATAACTTTTGCAATTGCTTCACTGCTTATCCTTGCAGTTCTTGCATTCAACTCGGACTGGATAAATGCTATTCTGCAGAAAAAAATGTTCTATGATGACATTGTATTCTCAAAGAGATCCAAATACCAGGAGATAGTACTTACAAGAAACGGTGATGACTTCAGACTCTATCTTGACGGTTCACTTCAGTTTTCAACATCTGATGAATACAGGTATCACGAAATGCTCGTATACCCGGCTATTCTTGCTTCACAATCAGATGCCTCCCGGATACTGGTCATGGGAGGCGGGGATGGCCTTGCAGTAAGAGAAATACTTAAATTTGAATCCGTTCATAGCATAACTCTTGTTGAACTTGATGGTTTCATGGCTGACCTCGCAAAGAATAACTCGACAATGAGAATGATAAACAGAAGTTCACTTTTAAATCAGAAGGTAGAAGTTATTATTGGAGATGCTTATGATTATCTCATAAACAATCGTCAGGGTTTTGATGTAATTATTGCTGACTTTACAGACCCGCATGATGAGACAATATCTAAACTCTACACTGTTGAATTTTTCAGACTGGTTAAAAGATCTCTTAAGCCTGGCGGGATTTTTGTAACCCAGTCAACATCATCTCTTTTCGCAAGAGATGCTTTCTGGTGTATTCATAAAACAATGTCAAATGCATTTAAAAATGTCTACCCGTACCATGCATTTATACCTACTTTCGGAGACTGGGGATTTAACATGGCTTCTGATAAAAAATTGGATATATATGATGACAGGATGGAAAAAACCAGGGGGCGATTCTACAGCAGGGAAATTCTGATATCTTCAACAGTGTTCCCGGATGATTCCTCAAAAATTTATACAGAAATTAACACCTTCAATAAACCGGTGCTTTATAAATATTACCTTAAGGGCTGGAAAAATTCAGATTATTAAAAAATAAAAAAAGACTGTTTGCACAGTCTTTTTTTATATGAAATTGATATTATTTCACTAAACTGCTTTCTGGATTGCTCCTGAACGGATGCAGCTTGTGCATACGTTTTTCCTTACAGTTCTGTTGTCCTCAACAACTCTGATCTTTTTAATGTTCGGTCTCCACATTTTATTAATCTTTTTATGTGAATGGCTCACGCTGCAACCGAACTGAACAGATTTTCCACAGATTTCACATTTTGCCATTATCTTTTCCTTGAGTAATAGGATTTGTTGGCAATATAAAAACCTGTATTTATATTTTCAAGTAAATTATGTCATTTTTTTATAAAAATAAAAAATAAATGTTTTAATCACAGGTGATATGAAAATTCATCGGCCCCTTGATTTGAATACCTTCTTTTTTACGCTTGACAAATCATGGTATGAAAAAAATATCCTAAGCAAATTAATCATTTCTGTAAAGCCGACACCATCAACAGCGATCAGAAATAAATTCAGAAATAAAAATATTCCGGAGAGATAAATGTTCAGCAACAGGATTTACTGCGGTGAAATAAACGCTAAAGATAAAGACAGGGAAGTCACTGTATTCGGCTGGATCGATAGAAAGAGGGATCTGGGCGGCATTGTTTTTCTTGAAATTCGTGATGTCACAGGTATTATTCAGGCTGTTTTTGATTCATCAATATCAGCTGAAAATGCTGAACTGGCTGACAGTGTAAGAAGCGAATATGTTGTTTCAGTAACAGGAAAAATCAGGGAAAGATCTCCTGAAACAGTAAATCCGAATATCCCAACCGGAAATATAGAAATCGTTGCTTCTGATATTACAATTCTCAATAAGGCCCTTGTCCCTCCATTTCCCATTGACATCAGGGACAGCATAAACGAAGAGGTGAGGCTGAAATACAGATTTCTCGATCTCCGGAGAGAGGATATGCGTGAAGCAATGCTGAAACGGCATAAAATGATGCAGATCACAAGGCAGTATCTCTCTGACAACAGATTTTTTGAAATTGAAACTCCGATACTGAATAAATCAACACCCGAAGGTGCAAGAGATTTTCTTGTACCCAGCAGGATAAATAAAGGCGAGTTTTATGCTCTTCCCCAATCACCGCAGCTGTTTAAACAGATACTTATGATTTCCGGTTTTGACAGGTATTTCCAGATAGTTAAATGCTTCAGGGATGAAGATCTCAGAAATGACCGTCAGCCTGAATTTACACAGATAGATATGGAATTATCATTTGTAACTCCTAAGATGGTAATGGAGATTATTGAAGGTCTCATTAAGAAAACCGTTAAAGAGATAACAGGTAAAGATGTAGATTATGACTTCCCTGTTATGGATTATGATGAAGCAATGAGTAAATACGGAACTGACGCACCTGACACACGTGTGGGTCTTGAAATCCGGGACTGTACAGACATTTTTGTTAATTCTACGTTTAATGTTTTTGCTTCAGCGCTCAGCAGTAATGGGGTGATAAGAGGTTTCGCTGTTGAAGATGGCGGCAGGCTCTCCAGAAAAATGACAGATGATTATTCCGAGTATGTTAAAAAATTCGGGGCCAAAGGGTTTCCGATGTTCAAATACAATGATGGCAAGCTTGAAGGCGGTATCGCAAAATTTATAACTGATGATGAAAAAGCTAAACTTATAGAAAGATTTAATCTTAAAGATCCGGCTGTTGTATTCTTCTCAGTAGATAAAGAAGCAATTGTCAATTCAACACTTGCACATATGAGAATGAAAGTTGCCCGTGACCTTGATATGGTTGATAATGATAAACTTAATTTTCTCTGGGTAACCAACTTTCCCCTTCTTGAATACCATGAGGATGACAAAAGATATTATGCTGTTCATCACCCGTTTACCGCGCCTCTCCCTGAACATGCCGGGATGCTTGATAACATAACTCCGGAAACCGCACGCAAAATGAAGGCCCAGGCTTATGACATTGTGCTTAATGGTGTTGAAATCGGAGGCGGTTCAATAAGAATAAGCGATTCAGCAATTCAGTCAAAACTGTTCAGTGTTATAGGAATGTCAGAAGAGGAGGCGAGGGTGAAATTTTCATTTCTTCTTGATGCGCTTCAATATGGCGCACCTCCTCACGGCGGGATTGCTCTTGGCCTCGACAGGATAATGATGCTTCTTCTTCAGAGAGGTTCAATCCGGGAAGTTATGGCTTTCCCGAAAACTCAGAAAGGACAATGTATGATGAGTGAAGCCCCCTCTCCTGTAACAGAAGATCAACTAAATGAGCTGTCGATCAGGGTAGTAAGGAAATAATGCAGCACGAAAATTTTGAGGTTGATGATACCGGTCTTTATAAACGGCTATGCGGTTTAAAAGATAAAAACCTCAGACAGATTGAAAAGATTCTTGATGTTACGCTCATTCCGAGAGGTAACACAATAATCATTCAATCTGAACATGGCACAGAAAAAACTTCTGAACTTTTGCATCTCCTTTCTGATTATCTGTCATGTAAAGATACGGCATATGAACTTGATGATTTTGAAATCCGGTATATTACCTCATCAATAAAATCCGGACAGAAATTCAAAGCGGACGATATTAACCGCCTTAAAATATACATTCCGGATACAAACCGTACAATAGTTCCCCGAACAATAAATCAGGCAAATTACCTTAATGCGATTCATAAATCACCGGTAACTTTCGGTATCGGCCCGGCAGGTACCGGTAAAACCTACCTTGCAGTTGTTGCGGCAATTCACTACTTTTTAAAAGGGAAGGTGGAAAGAATTATACTTACACGTCCCGCTGTAGAAGCCGGTGAAAATCTCGGTTTTCTTCCTGGTGACCTGGTTCAGAAGATAAATCCATACCTGAGGCCTCTTTATGATGCACTTTTTGAACTTCTTACTCTTGACCGGGTTTCTTCTTTTATTGAAAAAGGTTATATTGAGATTGCACCTCTTGCTTATATGAGAGGGCGGACCCTCAATAATGCATATATTATTCTTGATGAAGCGCAGAATACAACAGTCTCGCAGATGAAGATGTTTCTGACGAGACTTGGAGTTAATTCTAAATTTGTAATCTCCGGAGATATTACACAGATTGACCTTGCGAAACCTCATAATTCCGGGCTTTTACACAGCCGCAAAATTCTGCAGGGTATTGAGGGTATTGAATTTATAAATTTCACAAAAGAGGATATTTCCCGGCACCCGGTAGTGGAAAAAATTGTTGCTGCGTACGAAAATGCAGGGTATAATGAATAGTATAACATTATGAGATATATTCGAGACATATCAAAACAGAACTTTCTAAGAATTTTTAAAGATAAGAAGATCCGTTTCTATTATATCTTTGTGCTGATTCTTATCTTTATGTCAGCCGGAATACTTGCATATAGAATAACGGACAAAACTTATACATATAATGTCGGAGATATTGCCCAGTCAGATATTCGTGTTCAGCGTGATATTTATTTTGTTAAAGAATCAGAAACTGATATTGAAAAGAAAAGAGCCCTGCAGGCTGAAAAACTTGTTTTTGATAAAAATTCATCTGTACTTCAGGAAAACCTCAAAATTGCGGATGAACTGTTCAGTGCAGTTATTAAGACTCTTGAAGATTACCCCCCGTTAAGCAATAATGATCTCAGCATTCAGCTTGAAGTTCTTAAAAACAGACTTCCCGGGTCGGTAAAATATTCTGACAAAATACTTCTCAGTCTCATAAGTTATGACAATCCCCGCCAGTTGAAAAATGCCGTATTAAAAATGCTTATTTACATTTATGATTACCGTGGACTTGGCGTCCTTGGAAAAGAATATAACAATCCTTTAAATCTTGAAATCAGGACAATAACAGTAAGGAACGAAGACTCTGCGGAACTGAATGATGAAGTATCAGCTGTAATTGAAGATCTTGTTACAATTGATAACGTAAAAGGGAGACTGTATAGTATTTGTTACTCGGTAGCCCCATATCTTCCGCAGGAAACAATCCTCGCAATAGCAACCGTAATTAAAAGTAATCTTAAACCAAACCTTGCTTTTAATGAAGAGGAGACAAAAAGACGTATTGATGAAAAACTTAAAAGCATAAAACCTGTCACCGGTGTTCTGAAAAAAGGTCAGACTCTGGTAAGGGAAGGCGACACAATAACGAATGATGTATTACAGAAAATAACAATTTTAAACAGGCATGCAAAGACCTCTCATGTTAATTTTATAATTGGCGTGATTCTTTTACAGTTCATCTTTGTAGCAATTATGAGTTTTTTTACATTTACTTACGAAATATTTTATTTTCCCGATCGCAAAGGTATAGTGGTAGTTTTCTCTCTCCTTATCTTTTTTATGGCTTACTCTTTTTTTGTAGATAATTTTGAGATGGCCAGCACTTCCAAGATCGCCATGATTTTACTTATGCCGATTCCGTTTGTTACAATGATGATATCTATTCTTTATAATATATATCTTTCATTATTTGTAGCTTTATACATTGTATTCTTTACATTCATGATGGTGGAAGTTGATCTTCAGGTTGTAATTCTTACTTTCAGTTCAGCTCTCATCGGTTCATTCATTAATATTAATGTGGACAGAAGGAGCGATTTTTTTAAAGGCGGTATGATACTTGGTGTTATTAATTCAATAATAATTATCTCACTTTCATTTATTGAAAATGCTCCGTTAAAAATAACACTTACACATTGTCAGCTTGCTATTGCTAACGGTATACTGAATTCAATACTTGTTCTTGGCATATTCCCTATATATGAACATATTTTTGATATCACGACCAAATTTAAACTTCTTGAACTTTCCGATCTTAATGCTGATATTTTCAAAAAGATGCTGCTTAATGCACCCGGCACATATAATCATTCTCTTCTTGTATCAACTCTTGCTGAGGCAGCATGTAAAGAAATCCGGGGTAACTACATGCTGGCCAGAGTAGGGGCATTTTACCATGACATAGGCAAGATTCCTGATGCGGGTGTTTACATTGAAAACGGAATTACTGATGTTCGGGCAAAAAAATTTTCACCGCGTGAATACTCAAAACTTATAATATCACACGTTGATAAAGGGGTAGCAATGGCTAAAGCTTCCGGGCTCCCTGAGTCAGTAATAGATTTTATCAGTGAACATCACGGTACATCAACAATGACATATTTTTATCATCAGGCACTGGAAAACGCCAGCACAAGTAACGAGGAATTTGTTGACAAAGATGATTTTCAGTATCATGGCCCGAAACCTAGAAGTAAAGAAACAGCAATAGTTATGCTTGCTGACGCTATTGAGGCTGCCTCAAGATCAATCAAAGATCCTACAAGGGATAAGATTGAAGGTATGGTGAAAAAAATAATATATAACAAGCTTAATGACGGAGAACTTGACAGTTCCGGTCTTTCAATGGTTGAATTAAAAAAAGTTCAGAATGTATTCCTCAACATGCTTTACGGTATTTTCCATACACGAATTGAATACCCTGATGCAGACAGGGTTAAGGATCTTGAAAAAGAGGTGAACGAAACAAAAGGCCAGGTTGACTGATAATGAGTAAAGTGGAAATTTTTACAGAAGGTGAGTTATCCCTGCCGTATTCAGGTATTACAAAAGAATATATTTCATCTGTTTCAGAAAAAGTCCTTGAGCTCACTCAGGCTGTTAATGTTTCAGTTTCAGTAATTTTAACAACTAATAAAATAATTCATGAAATAAACAGGGAATACCGCGGGAAAGATACACCCACTGATGTTATAAGCTTTGCCTACAGGGATGAACCATTCCCTTCACCGGAAAACATAGTGGAGGAACTCGGAGATGTTTATATATCACTTGAAAAAGCTGATGAACAGTCTGTAGAGTACGAAGTCACTCTACAGGCAGAAGTTAAAAGGCTGCTGATACACGGCATTCTTCATCTCCTTGGATATGATCATGAAACATCTCCTGAAGACGAAAAGAAGATGCAGGACCTCGAAGAAAAACTTACAAATATCATCTGAAAAACTGATATTGAACTGATGACCGATATCTACAACAAATTCAAGGAAACAGTAGAAACCAGGAACCTGATATTTCCGGGAGACAAGCTCCTCCTTTCTCTTTCAGCAGGAAAAGATTCCATGGCAATGCTTGATCTAATCCTGAGACACAATGAAACTGTCCCGATAAAAATTGGAATATTTCACCTTAATCACCTGATGCGGGGAGTCGATTCAGATAATGATGCGTCACTCGTCAGGGATAAAGCTGTCGAATGCGGAGTTCCCTTTTATGAAAGGAGGTTTAATTTTAAAACATGCAAAATCCCCGGCAGATCATTTGAAGAGCATGCCCGTGATGTACGATATGCAATGATTGATGATATAATGAATTCAGAGGGATTCAACAAAGCAGTAACTGCACATAACAGCCAGGATAACATCGAAACTTTACTCATGAGGATTTTTTCCGGCACCGGAATTTTCGGTCTCAGGGGAATAAGCTATAATACAGGCAATATAATACGTCCTTTGCTGGACATATATCCCGATGAAATATATTCCTATCTGAAAAATAGAAATTTACAATGGCGTGAAGACCTTTCCAATTCTGATAATGAGTACAAGCGAAACTACATCAGAAACATTATATTTCCCGCAATCACAAAAAAATTCCCTGATGCCGCAGAAAATATAGCAAGGCTTTCCAGGCATGCGGAGGAGAATGAAAACCTTCTTTCATTTTTATCAGACAGAATCAATCAAAACTGTATTACCGGGACAGATTCAGGTCATTTTATCATAACTGAGGGATTGGAGGATAATATCCCATTTATAAAATATATGCTTTCAAGAACACTATTCTTTAATTACAACATCAGGCTCAACAGTGTTATCTTTGAAGAAATAATCCGGAAATTCAAATCACCCAAAAGCAATCTTCCTTTATATCAGAAAGATAATATCATTATAAAAAAGGTATTCCGGGATAAAAAAACCGGTATTGAAATAACCGATAAAACGAAAATAATAAATCCGCCTGAGAAGTGGGAATATAATTTAAATAATGAAAGTAATGCTTCTATCCTGATTACAGAAATTGATAGATATCTGAATTACAGACGTTCCTGTTTTGAAGACTTTACCAGGTTGAAAGAAGATAAAAGGTTTATCTTTATCAATATACCCGAAAATACCAGGTCTATCCAATTGAGAAACCGCAGAGATGGAGATCGTATTTTACTCGAGAAAGGTACAAAAAAAATTAAAGAATTGATGATAGAAAAGAAACTTGACACGAGGACAAAAAAAAGTGTACCGCTTATTGTTATAGATGGTGAGATAGCTGCATACCTTCCCGGCATTATTGGTCCCTATCCGGATAGAGTTTCATGTAACTTTTGGATCAATGATTGTACAAAAAATATGTTTGTCTTTTATTTTACAGATTTACCGGATTTTAATATAACAGATAAGTGAAAGAGTCATCAGGAGTAATAAATGAATAAAGTAACAAAACAGATAGCCTTCTTTCTTCTTGTGGGGCTTATAATTATGGCAATTTTCCGGATGAGCGATTCCGGTAACAATAAAGTGACACTCGATTACAGTGTTTTTATTGAAAAAGCTAAAAATGGCGAAATATCAAAAGTACGAATTGATAACAATAAAAAAATCTCAGGAAAATATAAAAACTCTGAAGGCAAGAGTAGTGCAGTTTCCGGTGGAGATGGATTTGATTTTATAACAATGATACCATATGATGATCCGGAACTTATTAAAAGCCTTATGGAGAATAAAGTAGCGGTTGAGGGCTCTGATGAGGATGACAAGCTTTTCCTTAAAGGACTTCTTAATTTTCTTCCATGGCTGCTGTTCTTTGTGTTTATATGGTTTCTTATGTTCAGACAGATTCAGGGAGCAGGGAACAAGGCTCTCGCTTTCGGGAAGAGCAAGGCAAGACTTAATCCTGATCTAAAAAACAAAGTTAATTTCAATGATGTAGCAGGTGCTGATGAAGCTAAAGAGGAACTCAGGGAAGTAGTTGAATTCCTTAAAGAGCCAAAAAAATTCATAAATATCGGTGCTAAAATCCCCACAGGGGTGCTCCTTGTGGGCCCTCCCGGAACAGGTAAAACTCTGCTTGCAAGAGCAATTGCAGGCGAAGCAGGAGTACCTTTTTTCTCAATAAGCGGTTCGGATTTTGTTGAGATGTTTGTCGGAGTCGGAGCTTCCCGGGTACGGGACCTTTTTGAACAGGGTAAAAAAAGTGCACCCTGTATTATATTCATAGACGAGATTGACGCAGTAGGCCGTTTGAGAGGTGCAGGCCTTGGCGGAGGCCATGATGAACGTGAACAGACCCTAAACCAGCTGCTTGTTGAAATGGACGGTTTTGAAACGAATGAAGGAGTTATTATCATTGCTGCAACAAACAGGCCGGATGTTCTCGACCCCGCGCTTCTCAGACCTGGACGTTTTGACAGGCAGGTTGTAGTTGATACACCGGATATTAAAGGACGTGAAAAAATACTTGCAGTTCATACAAAAAAAATACCTCTTTCAAGAGAAGTGGACCTTAAAGTCATAGCAAGAGGAACTCCCGGTTTCACCGGTGCCGACCTTGCAAATCTTGTAAATGAAGCAGCTCTACTCACAGCCCGCAAGAATAAAAAACGTGTCGGGATGCAGGAGATGGAAGAGGCAAAAGATAAAGTACTCATGGGACCGGAGAGAAGATCCATGCTTATCACTGATCCTGAAAAAGAAATAATTGCCTACCATGAATCAGGGCATGCTATTATCGGACTCATGACAGGTTCTGACCCCATTCATAAAATAACAATAATACCGAGGGGGAGGGCTCTGGGGCTCACCATGCAGCTTCCCGTGGAAGAAAAACATCTTCATTCAAAGCAGCATTGGCTTAATCAGATTCAGATTCTTTTCGGCGGACACCTGGCAGAGCAGCTGAAGTTTAATGAAGTTACAACAGGCTCAAGCAACGATATAGCGAGAGCATCCGGCATAGCAAGAAAAATGGTTACAGAATGGGGGATGAGTGAAAAGGTTGGCCCCATAGCTTACGGTCAGAAAAACGAACAGATTTTTCTTGGAAGAGAAATCTCTCAGCATCAGGATTTCAGTGAAGCAACAGCTCAGATAATTGATGAAGAGGTAAACAGTATTATACGTCATTGTCTCGAAGAGGCAAAGAAAAAGCTGATTGAAGGTAACGAAAAGTTTGAATCCCTTGCACGAAATCTGATCGAAAGAGAGACTCTTGATGCTGAGGAGATCAAGATGCTTATGGCCGGTGAAACTCTTCCTCCATTGGCAGTTAATAAAGGAACAAAAATTGATAAAGTTTCTGATGATTCGGTTGAACCTGCAGAAGCTATAGATTAACATAATTTAAAAATAGATAATTAAAAAAGCCCTTCAAAAAAGGGCTTTTTTAATCTCTTCTAAGGCGTTCTACTATATTTATGAAAGTATCTGAAGAATCCGTTTAGTTCTGAGACCGGCAAACGCTCTGTTTTCTGATTCAATTATTTCAACTCCGGTTTTTATTTTTTCCGGAGATATCCTGTCAATAATCGATTCAGCCTCTTTTCGCGCTGAAAGAATAATGTCATAATCTTTTGTTATATCTGTAAATTCAAAATCATTAGCGCCATGCTGCCTTGTGCCCACAAGTTGTCCGCTTCCCCGGAGCATAAGATCCTTCTCGGAAATGAGAAAACCGTCATCAGTTTCTGTCATGGTTTTTATTCTCTCAGATGCATCATCAGAAAGGTCGGGCTTGTGAATAAGAATGCAAAAAGACTGATGTGAACCGCGACCAACCCGCCCCCTGAGCTGATGCAGCTGCGCAAGACCGAAACGTTCAGCATGTTCAATAACCATAATAGACGCATTAGGAACATCAATTCCTACTTCAATAACTGTTGTAGAAACAAGAATATCAACAACACCATCCTTGAACCGGGTCATAATATTTTGTTTATCTTTTTCTGGGATTTTGCTGTGAATCAGCTCAATTTTTTTATCAGGAAATATTTCTTTCTTCAGATGGTTAAATGTTTCAGTTGCCGATTTCAGGTCAGTTTTATCAGACTCATCAATTAATGGAAGGACATAATAGACCTGGCGCCCCTGCTCAAGATAATTTTTAATTGAACGGTAAACCCCGGGGAGCCTTTCTTCAGTAAAAGCCAGTGTTTTAATAAGCAGTCTGCCGGAGGGTTTATGCTTAATATACGATACATCCATATCTCCATAAAGTGTCATAGAGAGTGATCTCGGTATCGGGGTAGCTGTCATAATAAGCAGATCGGTGGATACCCCTTTAGTTCTCATAACTCCTCTCTGCTCAACTCCAAAACGATGCTGTTCATCTATAATTATATATCCAAGATTTTTAAAAACAACAGATGGCTGAAGCAGTGCGTGTGTTCCTATTACAAGGGATATTGAACCATCAGAAAGGTCATTGTAAATTTTAGTTTTATCTTTAGCAGCAGTGGACCCTGTAAGCAACGCACATTTAATCTCATCAGGAAGAAACCTGACAGCATTATCATAATGCTGTTTTGCAAGAATTTCAGTTGGAGCCATAAGTGCCACCTGCCGGTTCATGGAAATATGTATTAGAGCTGTTCCAAGAGCTACTATTGTTTTACCTGCTCCAACATCACCCTGTAAAAGCCTGTTCATAGGGGACTCTGAAATGATGTCCGACTTAATTTCTTCAATTGCACGCATCTGATCATCTGTAAGTTTAAAGGGAAGAGTATTAATAAAATTTATTACAAAGTTTAGTTCCGGCTTTGCAGCTTTTTTTGTTTCCCTGTATTTTATGATTTTTTTATTTAAAAGCAGAAAATACTGGAGTGAAAAGACTTCGTTAAACGCAAGCCTTTTGCGGGATTGTTCAGCATGATCAGCAGACTCAGGAAAATGTATTCCTGAAATTGCACGATTTATATCGGGAAGAGAATATTTTTGTAATAAACTTGAATCGAGAAATTCCGTGAGATGTGAAGAATATATTTTCAATGCGTGACTGATGACTCTCCTGAACCCCCTTGAATCAAAGCCGTTTTTTTTCAGATTTATTGAAGAACGGTAAAGTGGTATTATGCGGCCGGTATTAATCGGCATTGAATTCGAATCTCCATCAAAAAAATCAAACTCAGGATGAACAATCTGTTTTCTGCGATTAATATTTATTTTGCCTGAAAATATTACATTTTCGCCTGGAAGAAAAATCTTTTCAAAAAAAAATAATCCCCCGAAAAAAATACCGGATAGAATATCGGTTCCGTCACTTATGTCAACCTGGAGAAACGTTTTTCCTGCTCTTACTGTTTTAGAAGATATAACTGTTCCGGAAACAGTTACCTCCTCTTCATGAAATACATCAACAATTCGTTTAACATTGGAACGATCAAGATATCGTCTGGGTGTATAATAGAGGAGATCTTCAATTGTCTCTATCCCCGCTTCAGATTTAAGTATTCCGGCTTTAACGCTTCCGATACCTTTTAATGCGGTTACAGGGATATCGAGCAAACTATTCCTCTTCTGCTATATACCAGACTGAATCAGGAATCTGAACATATCGTCCTTCCTTGGTATAAAAGAAGGTATAATTCCTCTGATCCTGGAATGATGTAATTTTTTTGACACCGGTCCACCTTTTAATAATCCGTCCGTCAAATCCGAAGATAGTAACAGTGAGATTCTGGCCTGTGATTGATTCAATTTTTCTCTGGGTTATATTTTTCTGTTCATACGTAAAAAAATATTTAAAATAGAAATAACCTGAAACAATAAGTAGAAAAATAACTGCAACAAAAATAATCCTCGATTTTTTAAACATCTCAAACTCCTGTTCCCGAACAGATTTTACATGCCGGGTTCTTTTTAATATTCATTGTATTAAAGGAAAGATTTTTCATATCAATAAAAAGGAGTCTCCCTGCAAGGCTCTCACCAACTCCTGCAAGAAATTTAATAGCTTCCATCGCCTCTATAGAGCCTGCAATTCCGGCCATAGCACCGATTATACCTTTACCTGAGAGGGGAACCCCTTCCGGAATAAAGCAGCCAAGACATGGTGTTTCTCCCGGCTTAAGAAGAGTAAGCTGACAGTAATATTCTGTCACACCTGCATGAAGCATCGGAATTTTCTTATCAAGAGAAATTCTATTTAAAATATGTCTTGTTTGAAAATTGTCAACACAATCTATAATAAGGTCACATCCGGATATTTGTTTAAAATAATCTTCATCTATTACTCCTTTAAAAGGAATAAGTTCAATATTTTTATTAAGTGCGGAGAGCTTAGCGCTTGCTGCTGAAACTTTATCTTTGCCGATATCATCTATTCCATATAATATCTGCCGGTTAAGATTGCTGATATCAACTGTATCAGAATCACAAAAAGATATTTTTCCGACTCCGGCCGCAGCTAAATAATAAAGAACAACACTGCCTAGGCCTCCGGCCCCGGCAACAAATACTGAAGATTTTTTCAATTGAAGCTGTGTATCTTCACCCCAACCGTTTATATCAAAATGCCGTTGATATCTTTTTATTTCATCTTCTGTGAACATATAAAATGAACTAATTCGATAATCAGTTTATGTCAAGATTATAATTGCACCTTTTTATCTGAACTGAATGTTTATCAATCCGGAAGAACAATAATAGATTCTCGTGACTTTATTAAATTCCAAAAAATTTAAAAGTATATTATTAAATCTGGAAAATAATAAAATAATTAATTATTATTATAATAATAACTTTGATATTACTGTATCAGGCATATTGGCATTTGTCAATTGTTCAGGAGAATAAAATGGAATTCAACTTCAGGAAGAATGGAAATGCTATTATAATTTATCTAAAAGGTAGACTTGACGTCCATCAATGCGCTGAGATTGAGCAGGAAATCAGCAAATTGATGTCTTTTGAATTAACAAGTCATTTACTGTTTAATATGAAAGATGTAGATTATATCAGCAGTTCAGGTTTAAGAATTATTGTATCAACGATGAAAATTCTTAAAGAAGATAACAGAAGCATGGCAATTTGCAATATAAACAATGCAGTTAAAAAAATATTTGAAGTAGTTCAGATTACAGATATGTTTAATATATTCGATTCTGAAGAAAAGGCTGTTACATTTTTAAAAAACATTTAAGTTTAATTAAAAATATAGTATTGCATAAACACTCTATAGATTTATACTTGATAAAAAAACAAACCATAATAAAACTAATCAGAATATTTAAACTGAATACTAAACCTATGAATCAACATGATTAATCTGATAGCGATTTTCGGCTCTTCATTTATAATAGCCTTTTCCGGTGCATTAATGCCCGGACCATTACTCACTGTAACAATAAGTGAATCTGCAAGAAGGGGGATTCTGGCCGGACCTCAGCTTATTGCCGGACATGCAATTCTTGAAGCGATAATGGTGACTATACTGCTTGTTGGAGTAGGGCCGTTTCTTCAATCTGACAGGTCATTCATAATAATAGCCCTTTCAGGGGCAGCTGTAATGTTGTGGATGTCCATTGATATGTTTAAATCTCTCCCTTCCATGACATTACATTCCGCAACAACCCGAATATATTTTGCACATCCTGTTGTTGCCGGGTTTATTATGAGTCTTGTTAATCCTTACTGGGTAATATGGTGGGCAGCAATAGGTTTGGGGTATGTTACCTATTCAATGACATTTGGTTTACAGGGATTACTTTGTTTTTTTACAGGACATATCTTAGCTGATCTGACATGGTATACTTTTGTATCATTCAGCATTGCAAAAGGAAAACAGTTTATGACTGACGCAATGTACAAAATCATAATAGGAATTTGTGCTACAGCACTTACTGGATTCGCAATCTGGTTTGCTTATTCAGGCATATCGAAAATAATATAAAAATTTTGTTTAAATAATAAGGGAAAGACAGAAAATTTTTTATCCGAGAAATGCAAGCATTAAGATTCCTGTAACTGCTTTTTAATCTCTTTTAGTTTTTCAACATCGTCAGGTGTAAGATCTTTATCATTGCTTATAGACTTTGAAATAATACTAACAAGCAAACCCTTTCCATAGTTATCAAGCTTTAAAACACTTTTTTTCATAAATTCTTTCCGGGATAAGTAGTAGAATAGTATAAAGAGATTTATACTGTGTATGATAGATTAAAAAAAGGCCTGATCTTGTCAACTTCAAATTTTTGATATTCAACTACAACTTCAATACATAATTATTTAACAATAAGTTTATTTCCTTTTTAATATTTATTACTTAATTAATTTCAGGCAATACTCTATTACCCCTGTCGAAGGCAGGGGGTGGGTAATTCATTACTTTACATTACAAGTATCTATAATAATTATTTCTGATTTCTTTTTATTATAAATTGGTAGACATACGGTATCTGATATGAAATAACTTTATGTATCCGACAAATAGATGGGGGGATAAAATGGAAGATAAACTGGTTACATGGATAAAAAAAGACGGAATTTGCACAATCACAATGAATTCGCCAAAAACACTTAATGCTCTAAGCAGCGTATTAACAGCAAACCTCGAAGAGGCTTTTGAAGATTGCTTTGATGAAACAGTGCGTGCAGTTGTTTTAACCGGAAATGGAAAGGCATTCTGCGCGGGCGGCGACTTACAGGGAATGCTTGATATGGGTGCACCTAAATGGCTTCAGCAGGTCCCCAAAAAACTTGCTGTAGTCATAAGTACAATACGCGAGCTGCCAAAGCCTGTCATCGCAGCAGTTAATGGACCAGCCATGGGAGTAGGAATGAGTGTAGCAATGGCATGCGATCTTCGCATAGCTTCAGACAAAGCTACATTTGTTCAGGCATATACCTCTGTTGGTCTGAGTCCGGATGGTGCCTGGACACTGACCGTTCCGAGAATAATCGGTCTATCAAAAGCCATGGAGATGCTGCTTCTCGATAAACCTGTAAATGCTGAAGAAGCATTAAGAATAGGAATGATTTCCATGGTAGTCCCCGCGGATTCATTTATCGAAGAAACAGATAAACTTGCTGCAAAACTTGCATCCGGGCCGACACTGGCATTTGCACGGGGTAAACAATTAATCAATAGATCATTATTGCGCGAACTGGAATGCCAGATGGAAAATGAAAGACTCAGCATCATGGCCGGAGGTGCAAGTAATGATTTTATAGAAGGAACTGATGCAGTTTTCAAAAAAAGAAAGCCGGAATTTAATGGCAGATAATCAGTATAAAATAATCATTTGAAAAGGCTTAAAATTGGTGAGGGAAGGATTCGAACCTTCGAAGTCGTAGACGACAGATTTACAGTCTGTTCCCTTTGGCCGCTCGGGAACCTCACCTTTTTAGCTGGCGAGAGGAATTGAACCCCCAACAAGCTGATTACAAATCAGCTGCTCTACCGATTGAGCTACGCCAGCAACACAACGAGGTAATAAATATTTTTATATGAATAAACTGTCAACTTTTTTTTGAATTGATTTAAAAATTTTTATTATTTAATTATTATACAAATAAATTGGCACAATTAAAAACAATATAAAATATAAATTTATTATTGTTAGCACTTAAATAATAAATTTATATTAACTGATTAATAAACTTTTCTTTATTGTGTTGACAGATTGTTTGTGAATTTAAAAATATCCTGTTTAAATATACATTAAGAATTTTAATAATCATTTTTATCTTTTATTTTAATTCAGGAATACAATTCTTTCATGATAAGAATATCAAAAATAACTATAATACTAATACTCTGGTTCTCCTGTACTGTTGTTTATGCAGATGAGAGGTCTGTCACAATTGATGAATGCATTGAAATTGCACTTCAGAATCATCCTGATTTTCTGTTATCAATTGAAGACAATAAAAAAAGCATTGCTGATTATAAAATAGCACGATCAGTAAAAAGCATTATAATTGATGGCGAGATCAAAACTGTTGAATACACCAGATCTGACTCATCTGCCGATTCGAGATTCTCAATTCCGGGGCAGGATACAGACATAGGTCTCTTTGCCGGTCTAAGTTTAACATATAACTTATATGATTCCAGAAAAGATATTATTGAGGACCAGGCCAGGACTAATATTGACATAGCAAAAATTAAAAATTTTCAGGTTAAGAATAAAATTATATTTGAAGTAAAGAATGCATATTATGGATATCTTCTTTCTAAAAATACATTAATAATAAGGGAAGAAATTTACAATAAATACAAAAACAAAGCCGACCTCGCAAGACAATTGTTTGAGCAGGGCTCAAGACCTGTCCTTGATGTGAGTAAAGCAGAGGTGGATCTTGCAGATTCAAAGCTTCAGCTTGAAAAAGCAAAAAATAACGAACGCAAAATGAAACTGAGCCTTTATTATTCAATGGGACTTGAGGAAACTGAAAACCTCAATATAAATCCTGTTGATGTTGCAGTAATTCCTGAATCATTATGCTCATTGAACAATCTTTACAGGTTATCAGAAGTATATAGCCCGGTAATCAGAATTTCAAAACTTGAAAAAAAGATAGCACGACTTAAAGCCTCTGAGCAGATGGGTGCCCATTATCCGACAGTTGATCTTTTAATCGGACTGGGTTATGAAAATAAACGTTTATACGGAATGAATAACATGCAGGATAATCTTGACTGGAGCAACTGGAGTCCTGCTTTTCATGGTGCATTAAGAGCAGCAATTCCCATTTACAGCGGCGGAAAAATTTCAGCCAGAGTTGACTCCGCGTTAAGTGATTATAATAAAATCGTATATAAAGAAAAAGAAGTTCTTATAGATACTAAAAACCAGATACGCGACAATTTCAAAAGCCTTGAAGAGATAAAAAAACAGATGGAAATATCTGAATTAATCATTAAAAATGCACAAAGACATCAATTACTGGCTCAAAGAAGTTATGAAAATGGAGGGGGTTCGCTTCTGGAATTACAGGATGCGGATCTAAGCGTAATAAAAGCCAGGATCGGTTACCTGGAATCGAGATACGCTTATTTTATAACACTTGCTAAATTAATAAACATTGTTGGAAGCGGAGAGAATTCAATATGCAAAAGCCGGGATTAAAAATAATCACAATTGCTGTTATTGCAGCATTAGTGATTATCATCATTTTTATATTTAAATCATGCAGCAACAGTGGTGATAAAATTTTTATTTATGAAAAGGCTGCTGCCGGCGAGGTAAAAAAAACGATCTCTGTGACGGGTGAACTCGATATAATGAATCCTTCTCTTATCCTGAGCAAAACATCAGGCGTTATTGAAAATATATATACCGATTTTAATCAGAATGTTTCAAAAGGTGCTCTCCTTATTAAACTTGAAGGTTCAGCGGTAGAACAGAAAATAATGAAAGCACAGGGGACAGTTGATACAGTTAAATTCGAAATTAAATCAGCTGAGCGCGAACTGGAAGGTAAAAAAAATCTATACAAGGATAACCTGATTTCCAAAAAAGCAATGGAACAGGCTGAAATAGAATACAATGCTGTTCTGAATAAATATAAACAGGTTAAACTTGATTATGATATGGCTGTACAGGAAAGAAATTTTACAAGAATTCATTCCCCGATCAGCGGAATTGTAATCGCGGTTTATGTTAAAAAAAATTCTCCGATAGGAATATCAACTCCACTTATTCTTCTCGCACCGAGTCTGTCTAAAATGATCCTCACAATAAGTATTGATGAATCAGATATTGGCAATATTAAAACAGGGCAGCAGGTTATCTTTTCTGTCAGTGCCTTTCCCGATAAAAAATTTAAAGGTATAATAAATCAGGTGAGGATGAATCCGGTTAAATCCGGAGGGCTTGTAACCTACCAGGCTCTTGTTGTTTGCGAAAACAACGAGCTGCTTCTTAAGCCTGGTATGACAGCAACTGCGACAGTAGTTATTGATCAAAAAGACAATGTACTGAGAGTCCTCAATCAGGCTTTTCTTATATCTCCTGAAACTGACAGTACCCCTGAAAACGGGAAAAAGTATATATGGAAAAAAACCGGTATCGGCACAGCAAAATCATATAAAAGAATAGAAGTAAAAACAGGTCTTTCCGGCGATATGCATACAGAGATTATTGACGGGATTAAAGATGGAGACGAAGTAATGATTAAAATTCAGGAATCCAAATAATCCAACACTCTCTATAACGTCAGGCAAAATGAAAAAAAGAATAATTGAAATAAAGGATCTTGAAAAAATATATCTCCTGAGTGAGGAGGTCAGCGTTAAGGCACTCAAGGGTGTTTCGTTCAACTTTGCTGAGGGTGAATTTGTATCAATTATGGGTGCATCAGGTTCAGGAAAGTCTACTTTCATGAATATCCTCGGATTTCTTGACACTCCGACTTCAGGAACCTATATATTGGATGGAATTGACGGTTCCACTCTTAATAGTGACCAGAAGGCGGAAATTCGGAACAGAAAAATAGGTTTTGTATTTCAGGGTTTCAATCTTCTTTCCCGGACATCGGCAATAGAGAATGTTGAATTACCTTTAATGTATAAAGGGGGGGTTCCTCTTAATGACATGAACCGAAAAGCGAGAGGTCTGCTTGATCTGGTTGGTCTCTCCGGGCGTTATATGCATCACCCTAACAAACTTTCAGGAGGAGAGCAGCAGAGAGTGGCCATTGCAAGAGCGCTGATCAACGACCCGGCGATTCTTCTGGCGGATGAGCCTACAGGAAATCTTGATTCTAAAAATACCGAAGAAATTATGAACCTTTTCACGAATTTAAATAAGGAACTCGGAATATCAATAGTAATGGTTACCCATGAATCTGATGTTGCCGCCTACAGCGATAGAAGAGTTCTATTTAAAGACGGTCTTATCATTGATGATTCCCCGGTGAAGAAGACCATGAACAAAAATAAAGGAACAAAAAAGAAACTTTAACCCCCTCATTAATCACCAAACACTTCGTTATGTGAAATTACCAATAGCCGGATTTTCAAAAAATTATGTCTTTTTTTTAGAAAAAAAACATTTTATATTAAGACATAATTCCGTGTTACCGATATTAAAAATGTAAAAGTTATCTACTTCTCGTCTCACCTGGTAAAAATAGACATGTTCGGGGAAAAAAAATTCATAGCAGGAGAACTCCGGTGAAAGATGTTGTTGCTATAAAAAGGTTTAAAAAATTTCTCCAGGTGGAAAAAGGTCTTTCTCAAAATTCAATTTATTCATATACTTATGATTTAAAAAAATTCAGTGAGTTTCTTTCTCTTAAAAGTAAAGATATAATGGATGCGACTCAGGATGATATCCAGCAATTTTTAAAGTATGAAAAAAACAATAAAAAAAATTCTTCCAGGACGCTCGCGAGATCACTAGCAGCAATAAGGCAGTTTTATAATTTTATATCTGATAATGTCGATATAAACATTCAAAATCCGACTGAAAAAATTGAAACTCCTCATGTTGAAAAAACTTTACCTGATTATCTTACAGTTAATGAACTCGATAAACTTTTCAACTCGATTTCTGAAGAAGACTGTTATGAGCTTAGAGATAAAACAATATTTGAACTTTTGTATTCCAGTGGCCTCAGAATTTCAGAAGCTGTTGATTTAACAATCGGAGATGTGGATCTTACAAATAACTTTATTAATGTTATAGGCAAAGGTAACAAACAACGATTGGTTCCAATGGGTAAAGAAGCGGTCAGATTGATTAATAAATATATTCAGGATTCAAGACCTGTAATAATAAGTAACAGGGACTCTGAATATCTGTTTATCAGTAAAAAAGGATCACAATTAAACCGTAAGTCAGTTTGGCGTCTCCTTAAAAATTATGTTACAAGAACTGAAATTCAGAAAAATATAACACCTCATACATTAAGACATTCTTTTGCAACTCATCTTATAGAGAATGGAGCTGATTTAAGATCTGTCCAGGAACTACTTGGCCATATGGATATTTCAACAACACAGGTTTATACTCACATGGCTAAAAAACATCTCCAAAAATTACATAAAAGTTATCATCCAAAAGGATAATGTTAATCATTTATATGAAAAATCTATATTTTATTCTTTTCATTATCACTTCATTTTATTTAGCTTTTTTTACCTCCTGTACTCCATCTGAAAAATATCTCAGAACTAAAATGAGGAGTACAGGGCAGGATAATAATTATGTTCGTGTCCTGATAAAAAAAGAAACTGATTCCTTTAAAGTAAGTTCACCTTCAGATATAAAAGTTGTCGATAAAAATTCAGGAAAAATTGTTTATGAAATTCAAAAGGGAAGTTTAACGTTTCACCCGGATAAAATAAAAAAAGTATTTGTTATTGAAACCGGGGTTAATCCCGTCTTTATCAATGATTCAGGTTATAGAGGGAAAATTGAAATTCATAATGTTCTTGGAAAAGTATACATAATAAACATAGTTAATATAGAAGAATATCTCGCAAGCGTAGTTCCTTCAGAGATGCCGGCATCATGGAATATGGAAGCTTTAAAATCACAGGCTATAGCTGCACGTACGTACACTTATTATCATCTTACTAAAAATAATGATACTAAAAGTATCTACGATCTCGATGCAACAACTAATTTCCAGGTTTATAAAGGTATTGCCGCAGAAAAAGACTCTTCAACCAAAGCAGTCAGAGATACAGCCGGCATAATAATGACATATAATCACGTGCCGATTCTTGCCTATTTTCATTCAACCAGCGGAGGAAAAACTTCAGACGATAAATATGTCTGGAATGGAGAGGATCTTCCGTATCTTACCAGTGTCATATGCACTTACAGCAAAGAATCACCGCATTTTGAATGGACAACAGAAATATCTATTATAGAAATTGAAAAAGCATTAACAAAAAAATATCAGCGTATTGGAAAAATCAGAAAAATTTCGTTTAAAAAATATAACGGCAGAGTAGTGCAAGTCCAGATTGTTCATTCTAATGGCAAGCTGGATCTTACGGGAAATCAATTCAGACTCATGATGAACCCATCGAAATTAAAAAGTACATTTTTTACCGCCAAACAGAATAAAGGTTCTTTCCATATTTACGGAAAGGGGTGGGGGCACGGTGTAGGTATGTGTCAATGGGGAGCAAAAGGCCGGGGAGAAAAAGGATTCAATTATAAACAGATTCTAAGTTATTATTACAAAGATATAAAACTCACAAAAATAAATAATAATTATCTTGCACAGAAAAGGAGTTCCGGCAATCTTGTTAATTAATGAAAGATGAAAAAACGGAATATTCACTGGAGGATTTTTATTATGATCTTCCGGACAAATTAATAGCACAAACACCTTCAAATAAGCGTGATTCTTCACGTTTATTTATACTGAACCGCCATGATGGAAGTTTCAGGCATTCTGTCTTCAGCAAAATTTCAGAATACCTTCATCCCGGGGATTTACTCGTATTTAATAATGCTAAAGTTATTCACGCAAGAATTTTCTGCAAAAGAGAAACCGGGGGTAAAATAGAAATTGTACTTGCACAAAAAATTGATGACCTTAACTGGTTTGTTATATGCAACCGTACAAAAAGACTGAAAAACGGAGAAAAGATTTATCCTGAAAAAAATTTGAATTTATCTTTCACTGTAACCGGAAGAGAAAATGAATACCTGATTATTAATACTTCAGCTCCTCTAACGGATGATATTTTAAAAACAATTGGAGAAGTCCCTTTACCACCATACATTAAAAGAGAGAGTACATTGTCTGATGCTGAAAGATATCAGACTGTATATGCTTCGATAAGCGGTGCAGTTGCTGCACCTACCGCAGGGCTGCATTTTACAGAACAGATAATAAATGAATTAAAAAATAAAGAGATTCAGACTGCCTACACAACATTGTTTGTTTCATGGGGCACATTCAGCCCGGTAAGGGATAATGACCTCCATAAGCACAAGATGCATAGTGAAAACTATATGCTTGATTCTGGTACAGCTCAGACAATCAATAAAGCCAGAACTGAAGGACGCAGGATAATTGCTGTTGGAACAACATCTCTTCGTGTTCTTGAAAGCACATTCCATAATGGTTTAAATCATCCCGGTTCAGGCAGCACGAATATCTTCATTTATCCGCCATACAGCGTAAAATCAATAAATGCTCTTATAACAAATCTGCATACCCCGTACTCAACACTTCTCATGCTTGTTTCTGCTTTTGCCGGATATGATCTTATTATGAAAGCATATCATGAAGCGGTGATGATGGAATACAGGTTTTTCTCTTACGGTGATGCGATGTTTATTCTATGAAGGAGGAAAATATATAAATGGAAATTAAGGATATATTAAAAAATCTCGAAGAACGTTTTCCTTCATGGATACAAGAGGAATATGACAATACCGGGCCACAGGTTATTTTCCATGATGAAGAAGTAAAAAATATTTATATCTGTCTTGATGCTGATGAAAAAACAATAGATGATGCGTTGAAAAATAATTGTAACTTAATAATATCACATCATCCGATGATATTCAGATCCTTAAAAAGTATTAACAATTACGATTCAAGATCAAAGGCAATTATAAAACTTATTGATGAAAGAATTTCTTTATTCTCTTTACATACTAATTTTGATAAAATAATGTTTTCGTATCTTTCTGAGTCCGCAGGATTTCCCGGAGGAGAACTATTGTTAAAAAAAGGTCTACTCGATGGAAAAGAAATCGGATATGGAACATTAGTTAAACTCAATACGACTTTATCTTCTCAAGAAGTGATAAGCAGAATTAAAGAAAAACTGAATCTTGATTATCTTATATATTCAGGTGATATTTCACAAAATATAGATTCAATTGCATTTATAAATGGGGCAGGTGGAAGTTCAATCGAAAAGGTAATAAGCTTAACAAATCCTGACTGCATAGTTACCGGTGATGTTGGATATCATAGTGCAAAATATGCTATAGATAATAACGTATTTATAATCGATGCAGGTCATTTCGGGACCGAAAATATTTTTAAAAAGTTGCTTGCTGAAAGTGTTATTGATATTATCACTGTAGGTGATATTAAAAGTGAAATAATTGTATCAGAAATTGAAAAAAATCCGTTTAAAGTTTACTGAAAATGAATAATGAAATTAATACCATGATCGAACTCCAGCACTACTGGGATATAGTAATGCAGAAGGAATCTGAAATTGAAAGATATAAAAAATCCATTCAGTTGTGGGAAAAACGACTTATTGATTTGAAAAACATGCTCAACAAAAAAGATTTGTCATTCAAAAACTTAACACTTGAATCCAGGCAATCAGAACTTAAACTTGAAGAAATTGATGCAAAAATTATAAAAATTGAAGAAAGAAAAAATATAATCAAATCCGAACGGGAACTTGAAGCACAAAATAATGAATTGAAATTATTAAAAGATGAAAAAGATTCTATTGAAAGTATCGTGCTTGATCTGATGGATAAAATCGAAAAATTAGAAACTGAAATTAAAGAATTAAGGATTGATTTAGAAACAACCATACTACAGACAGATTCAGATATAAACTCTCTCAAATTAAAAATTGAAAATTGTCAAAATGAAGTTGATAAAAATAAAGCGAAATTTAATGAACTTTTAAATGATCTTTCTCCTTCTACAAAAGTAAGATTTTCTAAACTTATTAATTCAAAAGATGGGATTGCAATAGCAAAGCTTAATGGGGAAATATGCAGCCGTTGTAATTTTCAGATTCCATCTGCATTAGCTGTTTCGACCCTGAAAAGAGAGTCTCTTAATACATGTACAAATTGCGGAAGATTTATTTATTGAAATGAAATAGAGAGGATATGAATGCTTCTTAGCATAGATCGATTACTTCAACTTGTTTCCGAAGGGAAAAGCCTTGAAAAAATAGCTGAACTCGCTGACTGCGAAGTCTCCGATGTTACAAGCCTTATCAATGAAGCCAGGGAACTTCTTTCAAGGCACGAAAAAGCTTTATCAAAAAGAAAAATAATTATAAAAAAGAAAAAAGAGAACAAATCATCTACACAAAATTATGATGATTCATATATAAGAGAGATTCTTAATGGAGCTGAACTTTCAGCTATACCTGTAAATACTCCAATAGTTTTATATATCGCAGGAGAATCAGAATCTGATCCCGCTCATGCAGGTATCGGAATTGTAATCTTTGATCAACAGAATAGACAAATTGGCAAAGTTTCTGATTACGTGGGGATGCGCACAAAACTTGCTGCTGAATATGTTGCACTCATAAGAGCTATAAAGCTTGCACTATATTTTCAGGCAAGTGAAGTAAAAATCAGGACAGATTCTGAACTTATTATCAGGCAATATAGCGGTAAAACTAAAGATATAAATATTGATTTCAGAAAATTTATTGATGAAATAAATTCACTTAAAACAAAAATTCCTAATTTCAAACTTGAACAGATCACAAGAAGCCAGAATGATAAAGCTGAGTTCCTTGCCAGAAAAGGCTCAGAAAAATCCAAGTAATCAATGAAAAGTAACTGGCTTGTAAGCGATCCCCCTGATGATGCAACCTGTAAATTTTTTGAAAGTTCCGGTATTGATAAAATAATCGGATCAATACTTTATTCCCGGGGCATAACCGGAAAAGAAGAATTAATCGCCTTTCTCCAGCCTGAATTAAACAATTTTCACAGTCCATTCCTCATGAATGGAATACCGGAAGCTGTTGCAAGGATCCGGAACGCTCTCGATAAAAAAGAAAAGGTAGCAATTTTTGCTGATTCAGATCTCGACGGGATTACATCACTCACAATTTTGTACGATCTTCTATCTAAATGCGGAATAACACCTTTTATCAGATACCCCCAAAATAAAGAAGGTTACGGGCTGACATGCGACATAATTGACGAGTTCACAGCATCAGGTATATCTCTGCTTATTACAGTCGATTCAGGAATACGTGATATTCAGGAAATCAGGTATGCCGCTTCTAAAGGAATCGAAACAATAATAACAGATCATCATGAACCGGACGACATTTATCCTGATGCAATAATAATTAATCCTAAAATGCCGGATTGTAAATATCCATATAAAAATCTTGCAGGAGTAGGGGTTGCATTAAAACTTGCACATGCGTTATTATTCAGTTTCACTGCCGCATATCAGAAAAAATTTATTCTTATAGATTCTTTTAATAATACTATTGTATTTCATTCAATCATTAATGGTATAATTACTGATCGATTAATAACAAACATTAATGATTGCAATACTTTTATAACAAGCATTTTCTCAAATGAAAATACTATTATTTGTACTGATGCTGCATCTGAAATAATAAACAAAGTATTAGATATTAATAATATAAAAACAAAAATTAATACAATCCTTAATATATCCAACACAATCACAGGTATGAATTATAAAAATCAGCATGAAATGATGAATGATACTATTAAAAAATTTAAATTGCAAAGAAGTTATTATGATGATGAACAATTATTAATCAAACTATTTCTTGAATTACAAATTAGAAGTTCAAAAAAGCTGATTGAACGAATGCAGCTTTATACTGCTTTGGCAGCAGTTGGTACCATCGCAGATATAATGCCTCTTAATGGAGAGAACAGAAATATCATCAAGTATGGTCTTGAAGTTTTTAAAAATAAAAAAGGCCATAACGGCATTCAAAACTTATTAAATGTTGCAGAACCTACAGCAAAAAATATAACATGGGACATCGCACCGTTGTTAAATACACCAGGAAGATTTGGCGAAACAGCACTTACTGTTGATTTTTTTCTTAATACTGATGCAGAAAAAACAACATTGATTATTAAAGAGATTGAAAAACTCAACAGAGAGAGAAAGAAAATTGTCGCATCAATTACTGAACATATCAAAGAAAAAATTGAAGCAGAACCTGAATCCTGCAAATATAAACTTTTTTATTATTTTGGAAATGATATAATCAGTGGTCTTGCAGGATTGATAGCGAGCAGAATTGCAGATGAATTAAAAAAACCGGTTATTGTTGCTGTTGAGGAAACGGATGCCGGCATGGTAAAAGGCTCAGGCAGAAGTTATAATGATTTTAACTTTTTTAAGTTTGTTGAACCTTTGTCAGAGATGTTTGAAAGGATTGGCGGACACGCGCAAGCTTTTGGATTCACAGCGAGAAAGGACAGAATGCCGGAAATTATTGATGCGATCAATAATGCTATTGATGACATCTATGAGCCCGATGAGAATATTACGATTGATACATTCATCGATATTAATGAAATAAACTCAACTCTTATTGATAAATTATCACAACTTGAACCCTTTGGTAAAAATAACGAAGAACCTGTTTTTATTGCGAAAAATATTGCAATTGAAGCATTTTCTCAATTCGGAAGCAATGGTAACCATGGGAAATACATTTTATCAAATGGTCTTCATGTTATAGGCTGGAACATAAGAGATAAAATGCAGCTTTATGCCCAAAAAAAAGCTCATGTAGATATTATTTTTAATCTTGAAAATAATATCTACATGAACAGAAAATATCCCAGATTGAAACTTATTGATATTGACTTCAGCTAACAATTTTATATAATAAGAAAAAAAAATTGACTTCTCCGGATTATTTGTTATTATATTTTTGTTAAATATAAAAGTGGTATAAAAATGGACATTGATATACAGGAAAAAGAAAAATCAGTAATGATTAAAGTCGTTGGCGACATCGAAATGATGTCTATAAAAGTTTTCAAACAGAAACTTTTTGAAATCGGCCAGAATACGGATAAAGATATAGAGATAGACCTTTCCGATGTTGATTATATTGATTCTTCGGGAGTAGGAGTTCTGATAAGTCTTCTTAAACTTCAGAAGAAAAAAAATAAAGAACTTATTATTGAAAAGGTCAGTTCCAAAGTTCTGAATGTTCTGAAATTAAGCTCACTTTCTGACGTATTTAATCTCTAATATGACTGACTTAAGAATAGGGAACGGATTTGATGTTCATGCATTTGAACAGGGTAGAGATCTGATTATTGGCGGCGTAAAGATACCTCACCCTGAAGGTCTTGCGGGACATTCAGATGCGGATGTACTTACGCATGCAATAATTGATTCGTTATTAAGTCCGTCAAATCTTGGCGATATTGGCAAACTCTTCCCGGATACAGATCCTGCTTATAAGAATATCAGCAGTATTATACTTCTCGAAAAAGTATATGAAAAATTTACAGATGCAGGTTACAGAATTATCAATATAGATTCAGTTATTATATGTGATACACCAAAAATAGCTCCATACACACAATTGATGAAGCAAGCATTATCTAAAGCAATGAAAAATGAAGTCCAACCTGAAGCAATCGGAATAAAAGGTAAAACTACCGAAAAACTCGGCTTTACAGGCAGGGGTGAAGGGATAGCAGTTTACACAGTTTCTTTAATCAGCAGGAAATAACAGTATTTATGTAAAGTCTGACTTTTTATATATTCATTTTCTAATGAGACATAATATATCTTATCGGAAGTTATTGTTATATTAACTCCATATCCTCTTTTTCTTTCATTACAAGATATTCATATTCATCATGATGCATCTGCAGTTCAAAATCAGAAACATTATCAGAACTTATTACAAAAAGCCAGCCTTCACCATACGGATCAGTATTCAATAAACCCGGTGTATCCATACTGTTCTGATTAATTTCTACAACAATCCCGGGGATCGGCGACTTTATAGTTATAAAGGCATTTAATGATTCAATAGAAAGTATCGGGTCATTTGAATTTACTTCCATATTCAAAATATTCCGGATAAAATTAATTTCAATTATCTCTCCTGCTGTTTCACAAAGAAATTCAGTAAGACCGCATTTTATAAATCCGTCTTCAGAATACTCCATCCATACATGATCATCATTATATCTGAAGTTCTCAGGTACATTAATTTTATATTGTGATGAATCATTCATTGAGTTAATAATTACACGGTTATTTGACAGGGATTATTTCGAGAAGATTTTCTGCCTGATTCCTGAAACGGCCTTTATCATTCTCAGCAATAAGTTCATTTAATAACTGGATAGATGCTTTGTGATTTCTCAATTCATTATATATTATTGCCAATTCTATTTTACTTTTTTGAACAAATTCATTTTTCTGATTTTTCTCAGTCAATACTTTCTGATAATACTTTAATGAACTGCTTTTATTATTATAATAAAGAAGAGTCAGTTTACCAAGGTAATAATTTGTTTCTGTACTGTATTCATTATTACTGTTTACTAATTTATAAAAACTAAGGTATGATTGTTTATACGCACCTATTTCGAAAGATAATTTCCCTGAAAGATAATTTATATAATCAAGATTATCTTTATATACCCTTAGATATTTTACATAGGAATTAAACGAACTGAGATTTTTCTGTTTATAATGATAAACAACATTAAGTAGAAGCACCTTCTCGGTAAATCTGTTATCTAATATAAATTTTAATCTCGAATCAGTTATTTCTGCTCCCCTTTTCTCTTTCCCGCTGTAAAATTGATTTATAATTATTAAGCAGTCCCGTTCTGCAATATTTTCTTTTAATTCAACCTGATTAAGCAAGTTTATTGATAATTCATAATTACCTTCTTTGATAAATATTTCAGATAATGATATTCTTGCTTTTTCTTTAACCGGTTCTTCAGCACCAGAAACCAATATCAGGTTGTAGATATTTTTAGCTTCATCATAATTGCTGTTCTGCTCGTAATAAACAGCGAGGAGAAGCTGCATTTCCCGATGAAGGCTTTCTTTATCACTAAGTTGTTCAATCATACCTGTTGCAGTCCGGATATCTCCTGCTCTTATTGTACTGTCAACAAGCATCCTGATATCTTCATTTGAATAATGTAAAAATTTTTCCCACTTTAAAAGATTATATACCTGCTCATAATTTTTGAGGTTATAATAACTTCTGGCCTGCAATAGAGGTATCTCTTTCCATTGTTCTTCATCAAGAACGGGTATTTTTATACTACTGATTATTTCAATTACCCTGTTATATTTTTTCAAACGATAATTAGACTGCAAAAGATTATAAAATGCCAATCCTCTGCTTTCAGCAGCATTACTATTTAAGTATTTTTCATAGTTCAATATAGCTTTCTCATAATTCCCTGAAGAAAAGAAACTGTTGCCGTACAATAGGTTAATCATTGAAGAATAAACTGAATCGGGATATCTGTTTTGAAGAAGATTAAAATAATTCTGTGCTGATTTAATCTTATTTTCATACAGATTTTTGGCGAGGGTAAATAAAACGCGATCAACATTTGTATACTTTGTATAAGTATTAACAAGTATTACAACTTCCCTCTCCGCCTTTTTTAATTCACCGGAAGATATATATATATCAGCAAGAAGATAATGGGCATCGAATAGTTTGTTCACACCTTTTTTGGCAGTATACTGAATCAGGTAATCAATTGCTTCATTGGTTTTACCTTTTTTATAACTGACCAGCGCCATGTAATAATCAGTATCGTTTATAAACTTTGAAAATGGATTATCTTTTTTAATATTATTAAATATACTGAGCGCATTATCAAGTTCTCCTCTTTGAAGCAGAACAATTCCTTTTGAAAAATTAATTTCATCTATATTCTGATCGTAAGGATATTTTTCTGAAAACATATTGATCATAGATTCAGCATTATCGTATTGTTCTGTTTTAATATAAGCCCTGACTAGCATCAGTAGTATTTTTTTATTATACTCATCATCTGGGTATTTAATATATTTTTTAATATAGTTAATTGCCTTATCAGGATTATTATCAGTATAATACTCAGCAATAAGTATCGCACTTTTTAAAGACATCTCACTATCAGATGACGTATCCCAAATATCATGAAGAATCTCAATCCCGGATTCTGTCTTCCCGCTGGAAAGCGTTATTCTACCTAATTCGAACATACCCTGGGTATAAAACTCAGACTTTTTCCCAATAACCTGGAATAATTCAAGTTCTGATCTCGCAGAGGCTGTTCGTTCAAGGCTCAGATAAGAAAGAGCTCTGAAATAATACACATCATAAAATGGATACATTTCGGTAAGTTCTTTAGGTATTGCATTTAAAGAAGTCATTGCTTTTTTGTGATCATCAAGTAATTGATAAAGACGGCCCACAAGAAGTCTAATTTCAGCTTTATTATGTGAATTTATCCTTGCACTCAGTAAAGGTAAAAGTCTTTCAAGGGATTTTTCATACTGTCCGTTTTTAAACAGAGCTCTTCCAATTTTAATAACTATACGGGCATTCTGATCCATATCTGCACTGTTTTTGATAGATTGCTCCCATTCTATTACCGCTTCATCATACCTCTGCTGGTTAAAATATATTGTAGCAATCCTGTCTCTTGCAATCATTATCAATGCAGGATCATCACTTTTTTCAAGGTACCTGTTATATTCTTCTATTGATTTTAAAATATCATTAAGAAAAAAATACGATTCAGCCATCCAGAACCTTGATTCTATCCTCAGGTTTTCAGTCCGGCATTTTGTCAAAAAGCTGTTAAATTCAAATATTGCCGCTTTATATTTCCCCTGTTGATAGATTGTCCTTGCTAAATAAAACCAGGCTCTATCCCTGTAATCATCATTGTTTTCAAGAGTCTTTCTGAAAAGAAGTTCAGCTGACGAAAAATTAGAGGCTTTGAAGGCTTCAATCCCCTGATTATATATTACTTTTGATTCAAATGCAGCGTGAAGCTGCAATATACTGAATAAAATTAAAACTATAATCAAAACAATTGGTTTTCTCATTTATACAATATCCGCGATTTTCATAAGAATATTTTATTCGCATTGATCAGTTAATCTAATATGCTTTTAATCATGAACGTAATGTGTGATTTTCCACATTAACACAAACTTCAATTGTGTTATTGTAAGAGTTGAATAAGAATGTAAAACATCGAAATTTTAAATAAATATTTATGTTTGTAAAGAATAATATAGATGAATTTTAAGTAATATTTTTTAAATTCTGTTTTGAATTGATAATATAATAAATCTTATAATTTTTAAATTCCAATTAAATATTTTCTTATATAATTTATAGCATAAAGACTTGAAAAAGTGCGTATACGCTCCCTGTCTCCGCTGAAAAACTTTTTTTTTGCAATTATTTTATTATTGAGATAAAAACCGAAACAGACAGTTCCGACAGGCTTTTCTTCAGTACCTCCGCCCGGTCCGGCAATCCCGGTAACAGAAATTCCTATATCGGTTTTATAGAGTCTGCATACCCCCTTAACCATTTCCACTGCAGTCTCCTCACTAACTGCACCATTTTTTTTCAGGGTGCTCTCTTTTACACCGAGCACATCAGTTTTAATGGAGTTACTATACGCTATTATTGAACCGGTAAAAACTTCAGAAGAACCTGCAATATCTGTAAACCTTTTAGCTATAAGACCGCCCGTACATGATTCAGCAGTTGAAATGGTTAAATGTTTTTGTTTCAGGAGATTCACAAGTTCATCTTCCGGCGAGTTGAATCCGGGACCTATTAAATAACTATTGAATTCATTATTTAACATGCTTAATAATTGTTCTTTATCAGAAAAACCTGAATCTGAAGAAATAAAACAAAGATCGCAAACCCCGGATTTAGCAGAAATCCCCCAGCTAATTTTTTCTCCAAGAGCCAGATTGTTTATTTTTGAATTAATATCCGACTCCCTGATTCCTGTTAATTTCATAAGGAGCCTGTTACCTGTACTATAATTATACCTGCTCTCCAGATAAGGGAGAACTTCTTCGATAAAAATCTTTTCAGTTTCAGCAGGTACCCCGGGGAGCGAGATAAGAGTTTTATTATTATCTTCGATTATAAACCCCGGCGCAAGTCCCCTATTATTGTTTAAAACTATAGAACCGGAGGGAACAGTTGTCATCTTAGAGTCATTTTCATTTATGCGGATTTTCATAGACCGGAAATAATCAGTCATTTTTATATCTGCATTGCTATCAGTAATAATACTGCGGTTAAAAATCCTACTGACAGCTTCAACAGTGTTATCATCATCCGTAGGGCCAAGACCTCCTGTGATTATAAGCAGATCAGCGTAAGAAAATGATTCAATTATTTCTGCGGTTATTGATTCGATTTGATCTCCAACCGTTATATGTTTTAATACGACTAAATCTGTTCCCAGAAGATGCCAGCTGATAAAAGCACTATTGGTATCAATTGTGGTACCATGCAGAAGCTCATCACCTGTTGTTATTATTACAGTTTTTATCATGGCATTACATAACTTCAGGCGCTGATACTCCAAGAATTTTAAGACCGTTTTTCATAACAATAACAATGGCCCTGCATAATGCAAGAGCCGCATTAGTGTTTTCAAAATTATCTGACAGTATTCTATGTTCGGTGTAATAGCGGTGATATGACTGGGCCAGTCTCATCAGGTAGGTCGCAATTTTATGAGGTTCAAAACTTTCTGCGGCATCTATTACCTCTTCAGGAAATTTAGCCATCTGTTTCATCAAAGTAACTCCCTCTTTATTTGAAAGGAACTCGATGTTAAAATCTGAAAGATTATACTTAATATCGCGCTTCTCAGCCTCACGAAAAATGGAACAAATCCTTGCATGAGCATACTGAAGATAAAAGACTGGATTCTCCGAACTGTTTTTCTTCGCCAAAGAAAGATCAAAATCCAGATGACTGTCAAGAGATCTCATTATAAAGAAATACCTTGAAACATCCACTCCGATTTCATCAATAAGCTCTCTCATGGTTGAAAAATTACCAAGTCTTTTAGACATTTTCACAGATTCCCCGTCCATAATGAGATTAACCTGCTGGGAAATCAATACCCTGAATTTCTCTTTATCAAAACCTAAAGCCTGAACAGCTCCCGATAACCTGGCAATATACCCATGATGATCAGGGCCCCAAATATCAATTATCCTGTCATAGCCGCGCATTATCTTATCATAATGATAGGATATATCCGCCATAAGATATGTAGGTCTGCCGTCGTCACGAATCACTACCCTGTCTTTATCATCTCCGAAATCTGTAGATCTGAATATTTTTTTATTATCATTATCTGTATAAATAAATTTGCCTTTTTCAAGCTTTTCAAAAGCTCTATCAACTTCCCCTTTCTCATGAAGTGTGCTCTCCCTGAACCATGTTCTGAAATTTACATTAAAAGAAGAGAGATCCCGCTGCTGACCTGAAACGTTATATTCGACGGCTTTCTTTGAACAGAAATTTATTTTATCATCCTCAACCGACAAACTGTCAAGCTCGACTTTATGATTCTCAATAATCCAGGCAGCAATATCCCTGATATATTCACCATGATACCCGTCATCAGGAAATACTGTCTCCTCCCCCTTAATCTCCCGGATTCTTGACAATACCGATTGCCCCAGAAGATTAACCTGATTTCCAAAATCATTAACATAAAACTCCCGATCAACAAAATCGCCATTAGCCTCCATAAGATTGGAGATAGTATCACCAATAGCCGCTGCCCGGGCGGAAACCACATTTAACGGGCCGGTTGGATTCGCTGAAACAAATTCTATGTTGTATTTCAGAGGATCGTTTTTCTTTCTTTTTCCATACTCATCACCGATGTTTATTATATGAAGAGTCATTTTTTTCAAATAATTCAATGAAATAAAAATATTTATAAAGCCGGGTTTTGCAATTTCAATTTCACTAATCAGATCATCATTCTTTAAAAGGTATTTTTTAAGTATTTCTCCGATTTCAAGAGGAGAACGCTTTATAAGTTTTGCTGATTCAAGAGCTATAGGGGTAGAATAATCACCGAATTTTGCATCTTTCGGATATTCGATTTTTATTGCGGGGTATTCCGCTTCCGGAAGGTCTCCTGACGAGACAGCTTCTTTAAGGGCTTCGTCTATTAGATTATATAGATGTTCCTTTATGTTCAATTGATTAACCTCGTGTGTGTATCATGTTTAAGCTGAAGATTCGGTATCAAACCTGAAGTATTTATAAAAACTGAAAATCAGCGTCATTTGTCAATCATATTTATTCAATTTACAGAGTGCATCATTATCAGGCAAATTTAAAAAAATCTTGACTATTCACTTTTTCCTGACAATTATTTTAATATTAAAAATATTAACGGATAAAATAATGAACGGAATACTGATTCTTTCAGCAAAAATTGCTCTTGTATTGGCTATTCTTCTGGGCTCTGCATTTACAGGTAAAGTAATTGCTAAAAAGCTCGACAAAAGTATCTGGCTGTTTTTTCTTATTGGCCTTTTTACCGGCCCCATTGGACTGCTATTCCTTTTTCTGATTTTTAAACTTCCTGAAAAACTTGTAGGACTTTTTATTTCATTTTTCGTCTTCCTGATTATTACAGTCCTGTTTACTCAGACAACAATTCTATCAGGACTGGAATGGGGATCTATAGATTTCAGATTTTATCTCAGGGACCCTTCTCAAGCTTCCGTTAAACTTGAAGAAGGTGTAAGGATGAATAAAATCAACCCCCGGGCAAGAAAAGATATAATTATTATAGGAATTGACGAAGGTTCTATTCGCGAATTTTCCGATCAGGGGATTCAATGGCCTTTTCCATGGGAAATTCATGCGCGCGTAACCAGGTACCTCGCTACAGGTAATCCACTTGCTATTCTTTACGATATAATGTTTCTTGATAAAAAGGATGGCGAAATGGAGCTCGCGGAATCTCTGAAGCAGCTTAAAGTCGGTTTTCTTGACTACCCGTTTGAAACAAAAGAAGTTGATGTCGCTTATAATGATATTGATGAAAGAATAAAACTATTAAATCAGGTTCGTTTCCCCATAGACCCTTCTGACAAACTCGAGCAGCTTGTTGAAGAAGTCACCCCCCCCACTCCGGATCTTATCAAGGCCTCTAAAGGTCTTGGTTTCGCTAATGTTTTCCCAGGACGTGACGGCATTAACAGGACTGTACCGCTTATCGTTAAATATAACGGGTGGTACTATCCCAATATAGACCTTGTAATAGTTATGCATTACTTTGGTATTACACAATCTGATGTTGAAGTTAAAATGGGTCATTATATCAAACTTAAGAATCTTCCTGCTGAAAAAATGGCCAGGCCGAATAGCAGCAGAGAGATATCCATCCCCATTGATGAATATGGGTTTATGGATGTGAATTTTATAGGGGGATCGGGGAGTTTTCAGCACTACCCTTACTATCTCTTTGCTAATGAGGGTACTATGGAAGGTAATACTTCCGTTAAAGATAAAATTCTGCTTATAGCGGCGTATTCAGCAACCGGTATTGCAACAGATGAAAAAAAATCTCCATACGGGGCAACATTCGGTATTGAACACCATGCAAATGCGCTTAATACAATTCTTAACCAGGATTTTCTTTACAAACTCACTGATTTTCAGAACATTATTATTATGCTTGTTATAGCTATTTTTCTCGGATTGATAGTTCCGAAATTATCAATTGTAATGTCTCTTGTTGTTACTTCAGTTTTTATTATATCATACGCTGTCGGTTCATATCTCCTTTTTGATATGTCCAGTATCATTACTTCAATGTCCACTCCGCTGATACAGACTGCACTGACATATTCAATGCTGGTAACATACAGGGTGGTTAATGAACAGCAGGAGAAAAAATATATAAGGCAGACATTTTCTAAATTCGTTTCAAAATCTGTAGTTGATGAACTCCTCAGAGATCCGAGCAAAATAAAACTTGGAGGAGATAAAAAAATACTTACAGTTCTTTTTTCTGATATTCGCGGATTTACATCTATCTCGGAAAAACTCACTCCTGAAGAATTAGTTGAACATCTCAATATTTATCTTCAGGGGATGACAGATATAGTTATAAACACAGACGGCACTCTTGATAAATATATCGGTGACGCTATCATGGCTTTCTGGGGTGCACCAATTGAAATGTCAGATCATTCCCTGAAAGCCTGTAGAGCCGCTCTTGAGATGATGGAAGCACTAAAGGTGATGAATCACAAATGGGAGAAAGAGGGAAAGCCTATTCTCGATATCGGTATAGGGATTAATACCGGCGACATGGTAGTAGGAAACATGGGTTCCTCTTCAAGAATGGATTATACACTTATGGGGGATAATGTAAATCTCGGCTCAAGACTTGAAGGTACAAATAAATTCTACGGTACAAATATAATAATAAGTGAATTTACATATCAATACGTGAAAGATGATGTAATAGCCAGAGAGCTTGATCTTATCAGGGTAAAAGGTAAAGCGCTGCCTGTTAAAATTTATGAATTGATTGACTTGAAACAATCTTAGATAATACTGTTTTCATCCTGCGAATAAGCCCCGGTTCTTAATGCCGGGGCTATTTGTTTTTATAAATGCGTGATTGTTTTTTTAAGAGAAGCTTATATTATAATTCTTTAATTAATAATTACTGGAAACAGATATGCTCAGACTCTTTCTTTGTATTTATTTTCACGCAGGGAGTCCTAAGATTGCCAAAAATTAACAAAGGTATTTTTTTATAAGTATTATCTATATTAATATTAAGATTAACTGGAACGTTAAGTCCATCATTTTCAGTATATTTACCATAAGCATTAAAGCTGCACTTGGTGCCGTTCATATTAAAACTTCTGATATAAAATTCATTTGCAGATTGCATAAATGTAAAAGTAAGACTGTCAAATGTCATCGGATCAGGGAGGTGATATTCAGCGTTCTTCATAATAAAATTATCTAATTTTTTCAGATTATCCGTTCTTGAAATATAACCGTCTTTAATGCCAAGGTTCAACGAAGCTCTTCCGTTTTCCACAATCTGGCCTATACGGAAAGCATTTGTTTCAAATTTAAAATCTGAAGATAATATCCCTGCTGCATTAATAGCTGAATCAGAGTCAACAGCCATTTTAGCTATATTAAGATTTTCAACGCCACCTTCAATTTTTATAAATGGATACTCCTGTCGGAATACGGCATATGCGTTGAAATTAAAAATTCCATCGTACCCATGTAATGAAAATATATCAGTTTTGACAATCCCGCCGGATAGGTTCAGCGCAAGATTAAAATCATCAAATGAAGCGCCTTTTTTAACGACAAGTTTATCAGCTTTTATATTCAATTTAAAATCATTATTGTTAATGAAGATCCCTTCCGGTTCTTTGAGAAAATTTCTCTGTTCATCAAAATTCTGGAACATATCAACATATGCCATATTATAAATTGAATCTATGCCGGATATAATTACATTCTTAAGGAGTTCTATTTCCATTTTTTTCGAAATAATTTCGGCCTGATTAACTGATTTAAAAGGATTCCAGCCTGAAATCCGGCTGTTGAAAGTAATATCCAGGTCGGTATTACCTGTATTAAGTTTAGATTTTAATAAAAAATTCTCCTTATCAGCCGCAATGAGAGCATTACAGTTTCTAATGCTGTTATTGTTATCTGACGCCACGGAAGGAGTAAGTGTAAAACCGTTCAGCTTTACATCCAGGGCCAACTCTTCAGGTATCATTTCTTTAAGGTTAAACTTAAAATTTCCAGTTAAAGAGAAATCACCTTCATAATATGCCCGTTTAAATGGTAAAAACCTGGATGAAAGTCTTGAAAGATCAATTTTGTTGGAATTAATTGACAGATCTAAATGTTCATCTTTTATATAATCTGACTTTAGTTCTATCGTAACAATTTCGTCATCAACTTTCAGTTTATTAATTGTGACTTTATCCATTGTAGAAAAGGCTGACAAATCAAACTCAATATTTATATCTTCATCTTTAACAATATATACCGGTGATGAAGTATTATTATCGGATGCATAAAGGTCGCATATGTTAATACCGGCTATGATATCAATGATGTCTTTATTACTATTAAAATTTAAATCTCCTGATAATTCTCCCTTAAAAAGGAATGGTTCATTATAATACTCACCTAAAAGATTATTAATAAGCGAAATATCAATATTTTTAAACTTTATCCTGTTATGTGATTTTGACTCTTTGAACAGAATTGTACCTTCTGCATCAAATCCGCAACTTCTCCATCCTGAAATATTATTATTTATGATACTGCCGTAAATATCATACTCGAGCTCTTCACCATAAAAAACTATATCAATATCAATATCAAACAAGTCTATGGATGTTTTTGATTTTTTAAATATTTCCCTGTAAAAAAGCTGAGAATCCGTAAGAACGATTGAAAATTTTTTTGTAATAAACTGGCTGATTTTATCATTCTTAAAGCCTGTTACAATATCAGATATAAAAGTATCAGTATATGATTTCCCGTAATTTTTAATTATATTGATTTCAGGCTTATACATAATTACTGCTGAGAATGTAATTTTCTCACGTAATAAATCAAACAGATATGTATCTATAACGACTTCACTGCATTTAATCAGGTTGACATTATCATTGAAGTCTGTGGTATTTGACAGATAAAAGTTCTGAAGAATTATATCCCCGTTATATTTAAAAACCAGGGAATCAAATTTAATTGATTTACCAAATGAATCTTTAAAATTTTCCTGAATTGACTCAGCAAGTTCATTTCCCGGATACATAAAATTAAGTGCAATATGTATCATACTCATGCTGAACAAAAGAATTGAGAAGAAAATACCTATGGCTATGGTTATTTTTTTGTTGTAGTTCATATATTATTTTATTTATTTAAACTAAAGGGGAATATAAATTAATGCTTTAACAATTTTATTCAATCATCTAAAAAAAAATGAGTCAAGCATTTAACATTTTATAACCGAATTAAATCTATTATATTAGGATATATGTAACGGGGTAGAATTTATGGAAGAAAAGAGATATGTACAGAAACTTCTTGAAATAAATGAACAGTTTAATATCGATAAAAAAAGAAACATCGATCTTAAAGAAGATTTTATCCCTTTCGTTGGCTCTCCCAAAAAACATCCTTCTAATGATAACATTCTTATGTTAATTACAAATCCCTTTGATGAGAATAAACAGTTTTATGAATTTTATATGGATTCTATATCTGCGATAGAAGAGATCGGTACAATATCTTCAGAAAACTGTAAAAGTGCTTATCAGATAAGAATCTGGGTCAGGAAAGGTACAATGGCCATAAGGTCCGAGACTTTTATTGTATGAAATTCAGGATTTACAGCATTTCATTAATGTAAATAAACCTGTGTATAGGAAAAAGGAATTATACTTGACTTCACTTTATTTTTCATAGATCAATTTATCAATCTGATAAAATTTATTATTATTACGCCATAAATATCATGAATATACAAAATATCAAATATCATTCAATGAATATCGTATCGGTTACTCTCTTTTCTTTTGTCTTTGCATTGACAATTAATCAGATTATTAAAAGTTCTTTAACAGTTTACCCTTCCGAAACCAGGAAAAGCAGATTCCCCGCCCGTTCCGGTGATAGGATTGTTAATGTTGATATAAATAAAATTCTCGAGTCAGGTTTTTTCAGAGTTTCCTCCGGTTCTGATATTGTAACATCCGGCAGCGGAGACTCCGCCTCTCAATTGACAGAACTTAAACTGCTCGGTACAGTGACAGGTTCACCTGGTATTGCAAGAGCTATGATACTGAAAAAAGGGGAAAAACAGGCAGAAATATTTAAGTTATGGAAAGATGTATATGGATATACATTAGCCGGAATAGACTCATCCAGCGTATATCTTAAGAAAGACCAAATCACGTATACACTTAACATGTATGAAAAAAAGAATATTACACCTAATAGTAATGTACCACTTAATACTGGACGGGCGGATAATGTTAAAAGAACAATAAGCCGTGCTGAATTTCAGCAGAAGATGCTTAATAATATTGATAATGCAATGCAGGGGGTAAAAGCCGGCCCCTACAGAGTAAACGGGCAAATAGAAGGATTTCATCTTATCAGAATCAGACCTTACAATGTTCTCTATGATTATGGATTAAGAAGCGGGGATGTCATTAAAAGAATAAACGGCAAAAAAATAGACAGTACTGAAAAACTATATAACATGTGGCAGGGTTTTAAAAATGAATCAAAACTTACTTTTGATATTGAAAGAAGCGGTAATATTGTAACTCTGGATGTTAATATAACAGATTGATGGGATAAAGCAATTATGATTATTAAAAAAACAGCTATTCTTTTAACAATATCATTTATATTGTTAAGCAGTCTCATGGTTGATAATGTCAACGGACAGGTAAGCAAAAAGCATAAAGAGAAAAGCTTTTCATTAAATTTCAATGATGTTGAAATTTCTGAATTCCTCAATGTTATGAGCCAGCTTTTAGGAAAGAATATTATTCTTAGCGATAAAGTTAAAGGGAAGATTTCAATCAGTTCTGCGAAAAAGGTACCGCTTGAGGAAGCTTTTGATTTAATGAAATCAATTCTGGAGATTAAAGGTTTTGCAGTTATTGAAACAGCAAATCTTATTAAAATTGTTCCTGTGAAAGACGCTGTACAAAAAAATATTGAAGTAATAGTTGATGGGGACAAGGTCAAACTTGAAGATGAAAATGCAGTAACATATCTGCTTGAAATAAATTATGCAGATGCAAATGAATTAGCCGCTGTTCTTAAAACACTTAAATCACCAGATGCTGATATAGTTGTTTATAGAACACTGAATATGTTGATTTTAAGCGGACATGGCAGTGAAATAAACGGATTGATTAAAGTAGCAAGATCTTTAGACAAAAAACCGGCGGGTACTGATTCCGGAGATACATTTGTAGACGAAGGTGCGACAATTCATGTTGTTCATCTTGAGAATGCAGATGCAACAGGATTGGCAGAAGTTCTTTCAAGAATACCATTCTCACAATATGCTGTTGTTAACACACAGCCTATTCAAAAACAAACAGCCGACCCTAAAGGAAAAGTTACAAGCGGTACCACTCAGGCCGGTCAACAACCCAAATTATCAATTATTCCGAACAAAGAAACAAATTCTCTTATAATTAATGCTTCAGGAGCAGAATTCAGAGAGATCAATAAAATAATAAAACAGCTCGACATGGTGAGGCCGCAGGTTCTCATCGAAGCAATAGTTGTTGAAGTTGACGCTTCTTCCAATTGGGGCCTTGGAATAAACTGGGATATGGGAGGCCAGAAAGGAACAAATTTATTTGGCGGTTCATCAGGAATGGGAGGGGTACCGAGTTTCACTAATCCTACAGGATTAACCGACAAGACATTGGCTGTTCCTATCACTGCCAACACATTTACTCTCGGTTATGTCCGCGATGCTTCTATTCTCGGTTTTGTCCTTCTTAATGCAACCGGACAGGAACAGTCAATAAATGTGCTTTCAACACCTCACATCCTGACAATTGACAATCAGGAGGCTGAGATTAATGTCGGTGAGGAGATCGCCATTACAACCAATACACGTGTTACAGAGAGCGACAGCATTTATTATACTTATGAGTATAAACCCGTGGGTCTCAAACTGAAAATCACTCCTCATATAACAAATGGGGAACGCATTACCATGGATTTTTTTCTGGAAGCAAATTCGGTTCTTGACCAGACTTCTACAGCAACGACAAAACCGCCCGACCTTGGTAAAAGAGATATGAAAACTAAAATCTCAGTGCATGACGGCATGACTGTTGTTGTAGGGGGGCTCATACGCAGTTCAAAGAAAGAGACTGAATATAAAGTCCCGATTCTTGGAGATATCCCTCTGCTTGGCTGGTTCTTCAAAAACAAAAGTAAAGAGGATGAGAAAACCAATCTTCTTGTTTTTATTACTCCAAGAGTTGTAACTGACCCTGAAAAGATAAAGAAGATCACTGAAGAAAAAGAACAGGCAATTAAAAAAATGCAGGAAGAAAAAAAGAACTAACAGTTTATGAAGATTCGGAATAAAAAACAGATCGGTAAAATTCTCATTGATAAAGGGAAAATTACGCCTGAACAGCTTCAGGAGGCCCTTCTTCAGCAGCAGGGAACGGATACTAAAATCGGTCAGATACTTATAAAGAAAAATGCCGTTTCTGAAACCGATCTCCTTGATGCCCTTTCTTTTCAATACGGCATTGAATATAAAAGCCATCTGGAATTTTCAGATAATAATGATCTTTTCAAAAAAATCCCTGCTGCTTTCCTGAAGAATAACCTGATGGTACCATTTAAAGTGGTAAAAAGCAGAATTTCTATTGCAACTTCTGATATTTTTAAAATTCAGCCCATTGACGATCTTAAGCAGATGTTCCCTGGTTACACAACAGAGATTTTTTTATCCGGTGAAAATGAAATCTTAAGAATAATTACTTCACATTTTGAAGGTGCCTCAGCAGCCACAACAAGTGAATTGATTGAGGATCTCGAAGAATCTGATTTTGAGATACTCTCAAGAACATCAACTGAAACTGCAGAGATACTTGATACGGTTAATGATGCCCCGATAATCAGGCTTGTTAATACAATCATCAGGCAGGCTGTCAACGATAAAGCCAGTGATATACACTTCGAAATATATGAAAAGGAACTGGTTGTACGGTTCAGGATAGATGGAATCCTTTATAAAATGTTTACCCCGCCAAAAAAATTTCAGGACTCCATAATTTCCCGTGTCAAAATTATGGCAAACCTGAATATAGCGGAAAACAGGCTACCTCAGGATGGCAGGATACAGGTAAAAGTCAGCGGTAAAGAGATTGATATAAGGGTATCTGTCTTCCCTACTCAGTTCGGGGAGAGAATAGTACTCAGGCTTCTTAATAAATCAGACATGAGTTTTGATCTGAATACAATCGGTTTCTCAGATGAAGCACTTAAAAAATTCAACAGTCTGATTGATATAACTCATGGAATAATACTTGTAACAGGTCCCACCGGAAGTGGTAAAAGCACTACCCTGTATGGAGTGCTGAGCAGACTTAATACTGATAATGTAAATATTCTCACTGTAGAAGATCCTATAGAATACCAGATTCAGGGGATAGGCCAGATGCAGATTAAACCTAAAATCGGCCTTACCTTCTCTACAGGACTCAGGTCAATATTAAGGCAGGACCCTGATATTGTTATGATTGGCGAGATAAGGGACACTGAAACAGCTGAAATTGCCGTACAGGCAGCACTTACTGGCCACAGGGTTTTTTCCACTCTCCATACAAATGACGCAGCTTCAGGAGTAACAAGGCTTGTTGATATGGGTGTTGAGCCTTACCTGATATCTTCATCTGTTAATGCTTTTCTCGCGCAGAGACTTGTCAGAAAAATTTGTCCCCATTGCATAACATCTTACAAACCGGCTCAGCAGGAACTCACTCGCGGCGGTCTGACAAAAGCTAAATTAAAAAAAGATAGTCTTTATAAAGGGAAAGGCTGTGAAAAGTGTCTTAATACAGGTTATTCAGGACGATTGGGAATTTTTGAACTTATGCCTGTAACAGATGGCATAAGAAAGCTGATAATGTCAGGGGCTGATGCTTCAACTATCAAAGATCTTGCAATAAAAGAAGGTATGAAGACTCTTCTCCAGGATGGAATTGAAAAAGTCGTAAGAGGTCTTACTACACTTGAAGAAGTTTTAAGAGTAAGCTGAGGTTGGATTATCAATGCTTTACTACTACAGAGCTCTTAACAGTAACGGGGATCAGGTTTCAGATATAATCGATGCGCCAAATGAATCATCGGCCAGGCAGAATATCCGTAAAAAAGGCCTCTATGTAATTTCAATATCTGATAAATCAACTGATACTAAACATGGCGGCAATGTCCATTTAAAAAAAATTGCTGATTCAATAGTAGAGCGCCTTAACAGAAGTGCTGCGAAAAAACAGGTGGGTCTTTTTTCACGGCAGCTTGCAACCCTCCTGAAAGCAGGGATGCCCCTGATGACTGCCCTTACAGATATTATTGAACAGATTGATAATAAAACTTTTCGCGGTGCTATTATTGATGTTAAACAGAAAATTGAAGAGGGATATTCATTCTCAAATGCCCTTCTCAATCACCGGGAGCTCTTTTCTGAACTTTATATCAATATGATCCGTGTCGGTGAAAACCTCGGCTCCCTTGATGAAGTAATTGCAAGACTTGCAGAAATGGAGGAGAAGAACAATCTCCTTAAAAACCGCATAAGAGCAGCACTCTGGTATCCGGCATTCATGCTGATATTTTCATCCATAATTGTAATTTTTCTAATGGTGAATATCATCCCCACGATTTCTGAAATTTTTACAGAGCAGAATCGTGATCTCCCCCTTCCGACAAAAGTAATTATCGGTATGAGTAATTTCCTCAGTACCTTCTGGTTTTTAATCCCGATTTTTGCCATTCTTATTTATTATCTTTACAGAAGATATGTATCAACAGAGGAAGGAAGAAGAAAAATGGATGAAATCCTGATGAAACTACCCCTTGTCAGCAGGCTTTATAATAAAATAATCGTTTACAGGTTTACATTTAACATGGGAGTGCTTCTTTCCAATAAAGTTGATCTCCTGAAATCTTTCGAAATTGTGAAAAAAATTATAAATAATGTAATTGTAGAAGAAAAAATTGAAAGTGCTTCAAAGAAAGTTCAGGAGGGTGCTTCAATTTCCCAATCTTTAAAAAAGCATGAGTTTCTTCCAAGGCTTGTTATAGGAATGATTGCTGCAGGTGAAGCAAGCGACAAGGTTGATGAAATGCTTGTTAATATTGGTAACGTGTATGAAAATGAAATAGATATGGTAGTTACAAGTCTTACCGGTATGATAGAACCGCTAATAATTATAATGATGGGTATAATAATTGGAATTATTGTACTTTCGGTAATGATGCCGATTATGGAAATGAACCTTATGGTTCAGTAATTTTAAAAAAAATGCAGAGGTTTATATGATAATTTTAAAAACAAGATTAAAAATGTTATTAAGGCAAAGTGCCGGAAACGGTGGTTTCACATTGATTGAGCTTATGATAGTTATAGCAATTCTCGCAATACTTGGAGCGTTTGCAGTAAATACTTTCAAAGGCGTGATACCGAGTGCAAAAATAACAGCTGCCAAAACTGATATAAACAATTTCAGTTTATCGCTGGAGCAATATAATCTTCAAAACCAGAGATACCCATCATCAGAAGAAGGTCTTCAGAAACTTGTTACAGATGGTTATTTAAAAAGCAAACTTCTCGACCCATGGAAAAATCCATACCAATACCGTTACCCCGGACAATTTGGTGACGCTCCGGAAATCTGGAGTTATGGTGCCGATGGTGTTGAAGGCGGTGAAGGCGATAATGCTGATATAAAAAGCTGGGAATAAACCTTGCGATCTTTATTTAATAACAGCGGGTTCACTCTTGTTGAACTGGTTGTTGTCATGGCTATTCTTGCCATCATGAGTCTTGTTGCCCTGCCCAGAATTTCCGGGTTCATGGGAAACGAAAGGAAAGAATCAGCACTGTTTGAATCATACATTGCTGCGGTTGCCGATGATTCCTTTGTAAACAGGAGGGATAATTTTCTTTGTATATCACTTAAAAAAGCCGGAGGAAATTCAGGAGAAGCTTTAAATGATAAATACAGAGAAAATTCTCTTACCTCTTATTTGTTTATCGAACAGAAATTTAAACAAAATGAAAAAAAGATACTTAAAACAAGGGACTTCAGCAGCAGCTTCACATTAAGCCAGGTAATATTTGAAGGAGGAATGACAGTATCAGAAGGTGTTGTTCTTATCCCCTTCTACTCCGATGGCACAAGTGAAAACTTTACGATCAGGATTATTTCCGAAGGGAAAGATATTTATCTGAGGAAAAACAGGGATGTTAAGATTGTACAGAAAACAGACAGAATCTGATCCTGAATCTGCAGGTAATGGCTTTGTACTCATTGAAGTCCTTATTGCTGTGACAATACTTTCAGTTGTACTTCTAAGCGTTTATTCCGGCATTTCATCAGGTATCAACATCATCAGCAATAGCCGAAATTATACAACTGCCATGATGGCGGGAAAGTCACTTATGAATGAATTCAGAAGTAATAATATGAGAGGGGCGGATATGAAGGATGTCCCTGTTGAAGGATATCCCGATTTCAGATACGATAGAACAAGTGAAAGATATGACAACCCTTTGTTCGGCCCTTTACCTGTAAAAAAAACAGAAATTACAGTTAAATGGAAATATAAAGGGATAGAAAACAATTTCACTCTGCAATACATATATCAGTCACGGTGACCTGCTTTTAATGAAAAATATATATGACAATCGCGGTTTTACATTAATTGAAATGCTTGTTGCTGCAACAGTATCATCTGTAATTCTTTTAATGGTTTATACTGCATACAGTTCAGTTATTAAAAGTGTTAATTATGGAAGAACATTCTCTTCTTATTACGAACGTCTTAATTTTGCCTTAAGGCGTATCGATACCGACATCTCAAATCTTTACTGGAACAGCGAACAGAAAAATCTGAACTTTATCTGTAATTCAAAGAGCGGTTCCAGCATACTTAACTTTGTAACTGCGGAAAACAGAGAGCTGAAAATGCTTTACAACCTGAAGGATCAGGTTCCTGTCTCAGATGTGCATGAAGTCGGCTTCTACCTTAAAAAAAACAACGATAATGATTCCTTTGACCTGATACGAAGATGCAGCATCGGATATGATGATTCACCTGAAGAAGGGGGCAATGAGGAAACTCTTTTAAAAAACGTTAAATCTCTTAAGTTCGAATTTAAATACCGGAGCGACTGGACTCCGGAATGGGACTCACGGGAGACAAAAAGAATCCCATCCGTAATAAAAACTGTTATTGAAGTTTACACTCCCTCAGCAAAAACAGATCTTTATGAATTCATTTCGTTACCTAATATTATGAGTGAATAGCATGCTTTATAAATTTATACATAACTACAGGAAACGAAAACTTCTGATTGAAAATAATGGCCTTAAATCATATCTTATAAATGACAAAGGATACATTCTGCTGATTGTTCTGATGATTTCAGCATTTCTGGTTTCTTTTACATCTGATTTTTTTCTTACAACTCATACTTATATTTCATATATTAAAAGATTGAAAAATGACATTAATTCAGAATTTCTCACTTATTCAGGTTATGAAATTGCTAAAGCAATTCTTGATGTTGACCGGCTTGGTATTAGCGGTTCATTCATGCCCGGCCTAAACAGCAACAAAAGCATAGATTGCCATAAGGATATATGGGCACTCGATTTCCCGGCAATACCTGTTATGGATTATCAGGTAAAAGTCGAAATTGTTGATGAAAATTCAAAGATTAATGTAAGTGCCCTGGCAAATGATAAAGTTGAAAAAACTCCCTATTACGGTGTACTTCAGCGTTTTCTTATGAATATGGGACTTTCTCTGGATATATCTGACGCTCTTGTTGACTGGGTTGATCCGGACGATATCAGGTTTCCTTACGGAGCTGAATCCTCCGGTTATTATTATAATCTTACACCATCATATTCTGCCAAAAATGGAAGACTTGACAGTATCAGCGAAATTCTTCTTGTTAAAGGGATATCACCTGAAATTTATTACGGAATAGGGGGCGGAAATTACGGTATTGAAAAAAATCTGGTTGATGATAATAAGGGAGATGTTACAATACCCCTCTATAAGCTGGAGGAGATGGCAGCATCATCCGTAAAAAAGGATGACATCAAAAGTATTACCAGTGATGCTGAAAGGCCCGTAGGTAAAGAACGCAGCCGTCTTTTGTCAGATTACCTGACAGCTTACGGAAACTGGGATGATTTTATTGATGAAAGCAACCGGATTAATATTAATACTGCAAGTTTCAGGGTACTGTCATCCTTATCGGATGATTTTTCAGAAGAGATTGCAGCGGATATAATAAGAAAACGGCATCTTGAACCTTTTACAGCAGCCAGTGAAATAAGTTCATTCGTTAAGGACTATGATAGTCTGGCAAATATTCTAACTGTAAAATCCCGGATTTTCAGGATTACTGTTACAGTAAAAAACGACAACAGTTACTGCAGGGGAGTATATTATTTTAACAGGGATGATAAAAAACTCCTGTATTGCTCAATGGGACATTAAGAGGTAAATCATTGTTTGATAATATTGCTTCAATTGATGCCGGATATTCTTCAGTTAAACTGATAAAGGCAAAAAGAGGTATTCGTAATTTTGAAATCATTTCTGTTTCAATAGAGGAATATGATCTTGATCTATTTTTAAATGACAGCAATTCTGCTGTTACAGAGGCTATTCAACGTATAATTGAACGTGAAGATTTATCCGAATTTATAATTATTACCACTTTTCCCTCTGACAAAGTATTATTCAGGAATATATCATTCCCCTTCAGCGACCCGTCTAAAATTGCGGATATAATAAGATATGAAGCTGTAGAGAGTATCCCGTATCCGATTGAGAAAGTCTCACTTACTTTCCAGATGCTCCCCGTTAATGCAGATGCCGGACGAAGTGTAATACTTTCAGCATTAACGAAAGAATCGATAGAAGAAAAAATCAGCAATATGAATGTATGCGGAATATCACCTCAATTCGGCGGACTTGAATCCAATGCTCATCTGCGCTGCTACGAATATTTCAACTCTGTAAATAATGAAAATGTTCTGGTCATAGATCTTGGACACAAAAAAACAGTTATTGATATTATTTCAGACAGTGCTCTGGTTTTTACGCGTTCTATTAATTACGGGATATCTGATCTTATAGCTTATATTTCAGAAACGCTTAAAATTTCAATGAACGAAGCAAGAAAAACACTCATAGATCTTGATCTTGATTTATCATCATTCGATACTTTTATAAGCAGCGATTGTTTCAAAAGATCAGGTATTTCCAGACCTAAAATGAAAAAAATTCATGAATATGCATGCGATGTTATAAACCGGATTGTTGAGGAAATATCTCTAACAATTAAAGCAGGCAGTTCATTTAACGAGTATATTGAATTCAGCAGAATAATTATGACCGGAGGCGGTTCCAATCTCCGGGGTATTTCTAAAATCCTTAGTGATGAGACCGGTATCCCCGTAGTTTTTATGCCTTTTTTAAACGGATACCCTGACACCGATATCAGGAGCCGGTGTTCAGTGTCCCTCGGTAATATACTTGTTTTTATGAATCACAGGAACGATTCAGTTAATTTTTTACAGGGCGAATTCAGTGCCGGTAAGACATCGGATTCTTCGAAGAGATATCTTCTCCCTGCAGTATTCATAATTCTGGCAATTGCTGTTTTTATTATCAATATATTTATAACTTTTATACAGGTAACAAGAAGTCAATCCTATACCGATGATATTCTGAAACAGAAGTATAAAAGATATTTCGGCTCTCAGACAATCCCCGCAGATCCTGTCAGGGAGGCAACTATGCTAATCCAGAAGGAACAGAAGGAACTCAAAGTATTAAGGGAACTTATCGGCAACGAGGAGCCTTTCATACCGGTATTAAACCTGATCACAAACAGCTTCCAGGGAGCCGAAGGTTTTGATATCAGAAAACTTAATTTCGATGGTAAAAGTATTTCTATTGAAGGAGAAACAGCTAAATCATCAGATCTCGAAAATTTCAAAAAAAACCTCCTTGATTCCGGAGAATTCGAATCTGTATCCCTTAATATCAGGGATACGAGTAAAAGCAGGAATCTATTTACAATGACAATAACAAAGAAATTATAAGAAGGTTTACATGATAAATCTAAGCAGAAGAGAAAAACGCCTTTTAATGCTCCTCGCATTGATTATCATTACAGGTGTTTTATACTTTTTTATAATTAAACCTGTCTCAGATTTTAAAAAACAGGCGGATAATTCTTATGAAAGAAATATGGCAAGGCTCAATAAACTTGAAGAATTAAACAATGATTACAGAGATATTCTTGCTGAAAAAAGCAGACTGAACGCAGCTGCTCCGGATGGTAAAGGTATTGCACCTCTTGTTGATGAAATTGCCGGTTCTCTGAATATCTCCGGCAATAAAACTTATCTAAGAGAGAACCCGGGTGTTATACAAAACGGAATTCAGAAAATAACAACCGAGATTAAATTTGAAGGTATACCAATATCATCTCTTCTTGAGTTTATAAATCGCCTGGAAAATTCCAATTCAACCCTTAAAATAAAAAATATTTTAATAAATTCGGGTATAAAAGAACGAAGCAGATATGACGCTATTCTAACAGTTGTGAGCCTGACAAAGAGATGAATATGAAATACAGAGAATTTTATAATAAAATCAAATATTATGTTTCATTTATTTCTTCATACATAAAAATAATAAGATCACTTCCTCATTCCGGAAAATATGCAGCATTATCAATTTTACTTATAATCATTTTTACAATAATAACATTTCCATACGATTACCTGATCAGGAAAAAACTTTTTGATTACGAAGGGAAAGCTTTCAGAACAATCTCAATGAAATCACTTGAATTCAGCCTTTTAAGTGAATCTTCCGCTGAAAATGTTGAGGTTGTCCTTAAAAACGGACATGAACTTTTTTTTAAAAACATTCTTCTCAATATTTCATTAAATCCCTACAGGTTATTTATTACTAAAAGATTGCTTGCAGATTTTCAGTTTGATAATTTCAGAATTTCTTCACCAGACGCTGAAATAATGATGAACCTGAACGGTAACATTGATATTATCCCTGATGAATTAAAAAAAATTCCCGGATCCGGGGAGATTAAACTTATTCTTGAAGAGTGTAAAATCAGGTTGAAAGAAATTTCAATTCCAGGCCCCATGGGGCCCTTCCCTGTTAAACTTGATACTGTTAATATTGAAAATGGTGTTGCTGAAATTGATATTGTAAACAGCACTGCCAGAATAAGAAATTTCAAATTATCCGGTACAGATATTAACTGCAGTATTACCGGAACAATTGAAATAGCTGAACGTACAGATAATTCAAAACTTGATCTAAATATCAGCATTGATCCTGAGTCCGCAGCGCTGGAACAGTATAAAGATATGATTAATATTATGGCTAACAATGGCACTCTTGTTCTCTCTGTTCGGGGTACTATGAACAGGCCTGATGTAAAAATTGCCGGTGCAGGTAAGTCAGAATGAAGATAGAAATGGCAAAAAACTCCGGTTTCTGTATGGGAGTCAGGAATGCAATACTTAAAATTGTCGATGAACTGAATTCCTGCGATGAAAATATATATGTATACGGACCGCTTATACATAATCCTCAGACAGTTGAAGTCCTTAAAAAAAGGGGACTGATTACAATTAACTCTCTCAAAGAAATTAAAAATAAACAGATCGCAATAAGGACTCACGGCATTCCGGTAGACGAGAACCGGGTAATCAGAAATGAGGCATCAAGAACTATCAATCTTACATGCTCACGTGTAGCAAGAGTTCAATCATATATTAAAAAATACTCCTCAAACGGTTATTTCACTATTATTATCGGTGACAGGGACCACGCTGAAGTCATCGGCCTAAAAAGCTATGCAACTGCCGGAGTGCATGTCGTCTCAGAACCTGATGATATTAATACTCTACCGCGGTCTGAAAAATACCTTATTGTTTCACAAACAACTCATGAGAGAAACCAGTTTGAACTGATAGTAAACCTTATTCGTGAAAAACACAGTAATGTTGAAGTGATTGATACTATCTGTGATTCTACCCGCCTTCGGCAGGATGATGTCAGAGAAGGTATTGCCCGTGGAATAGATACCCTTGTTGTTGTTGGAGGAAAAAATTCCGCAAACACAACAAGGCTTGCCAAAATCGGCACTGATAACGGAATCAAAACTTTTCATATTGAAACTGATGAGGAGCTGATTGCTGAAGAATTTAAAAATTCCAGGTATGTTCTTGTAACAGCCGGCGCTTCAACTCCAGGATGGATAATCAATAATGTACTTGAAAAGCTTTATATTATAAATAACGCAAACAGTAATCCTGTTATTAAGGTTATAAAAAAATATTTCGAGTTTTTTGTCAGAAGTAATATTATTTCTTCTATCGCATCATTTCTAATGGTTCTTATTGCTCAGAAGTATGCGGGAATTGAACCGGGTTATAAATACGGAATTATTGCGGCACTTTTTATCTATGTAATGTATACTGTTAATAATTACCTCGACAGGGAATTCCTGATTAAAAGCAATTCGTATAAATACAAAATTTACGAAAAATCAGGACTATATATGCTGATTGCTGCAATAATATCTTTTTTTATATCTATATATATAAGCTATTCAATATCTGCAACGATGATGTATCTATTTCTTGTTCCTTATCTTCTTGGTGTTTTTTATTCAACACCATACTTTAAACTTGTTATAAAAGCACTGGGTAGTGAACTGATTAAAAAGATATATAACACAAAAATTGTTACTGGTTTCGGATGGCTTGTTGTGCTTATACTCCTCCCCTATTATGACCGGGGAGTTGATCTGATTACATTTATTTCCATGGGGAGCGTATTTTTTACTTTTGTTTTTTTAAGACAGTTTATAATTGATCTGGTCGCATTCCAGGGAGACCTCATTCTTGGGAGAGATACACTCGCCACATCTTTCGGAGCAAAATATGCTGTTTACATTGCATACGCAATATCATTGACAGGAGTTATCGCATTCTCTGTAGTCACTATCCTGTCAGGAAAATTTACTTATCTTCTGTTTCTTTTATGTATTATTTATTATCTTGTATTGCTTAAAAAAATCGGGAAAACCGATTACCTGATATCTCTTAGATATGAATTTCTGATTGATGCGAATTATATTCTTATGGCATTACTGATGCCGTTTCTTTAAATCATACCTTAACGAGATTAACGGCAGGGCCTGTCTCGACAATCAGCTCCCCTATAGCCTGGTAAATATCTCCATCCATTGTATAATCATAACTATGGTCATAATTCATTCTGATTTTTTTACCATGGCACTTAAGGTATTTGTCAGATTTTATTATTTTACCGGTTCTTAACCTGTTTAATTTCATGATAATAGAAGATGGCTTTAATCCAACAATAATGGCCTCAAAAGCACCTTCCTGATATGCTGCGCCTGGCATTGGTGAAAACCCCATGCCGATATGCTCTACAGTTCCAGCAAGAAGTCCATGGACCGGATTAATATCAATTTTCTTATCATCAATATAAACTTCACCAAACATCTCTCTGAATATCTTCCCGTTACTGCTGTTACTCAAAGCTTCCTTTGCTGACATAAGGGCAACCTGTATATTCCGTATGAAACCTTTCTCTTTTCCACTATAGGCTTCCCTTAGAAAATTGGTAATAAAACCGGTGCCGAAAAGAAAGCAATACATATTATTAATCTTCATCGTTGTTCTTTTATGTATTTCTATTTCATTACCGGTGTTTACAGCATTAATCAGCCTCTGGAGAAGTTGAGGCCCGCGTCCTTTCAGATTTATTGTTCTGGCAACATTATCCATAGTCCCTTCTTTAAGAATGAGAACAGGAGGTACCGGTTCAGGTTGAAAACTATTAATTATGCTGCTGAGAACAACATGAAGTGTACCATCACCACCGGCAATACATATATAATCTGGTTTCTCCTTAGCCATAAGATCTGCAGCGGAATGAAGTTCATCAAGAGTTGACGGTGTTATTATTGATACCATGTCAGATTCAAGTTTTCTGTAGCAATCGAAAGATGCTCTGCCTGTTCTGAATTTTTTTGCATTGGGATTTATTATTACCCTGATATCTTTTTTGTTTTGCATAAATCAGCCATCTCTATATTATTTACATATTAATAAATGAAAAGCAATATCATTAAAGTTTATTACTAATCAGAATTAAAATAAACTAAGGAGATACAGTTCAACTGTTTTTTTATGCTGCAGAAAATTCTTGATAAATATATTAATAATGAACAACGGATAGACTTCAGTCACTATTCACCTCAGAATATTGCAATACTCCTTGACACCCTCGGTAACCCGCAAAAAAAAATTAAAACCGTTCATGTCGCAGGGACTAACGGTAAGGGAACCGTCTGTTTTATTATTTCCGGCGTTCTCGAAAAGTCAGGCTACAGTGCGGGCCTGTTCATATCTCCTCATTTAAGAAGAATAAATGAGAGAATAAGTATTAATTCAGTTGAGATATCAGACGATGAACTGCTCTATTATATTCAGAGAGCAGACAGTGCTGCCAATGATTGCAGGATTACTGTCACCTATTTTGATATTCTCACTACAGCAGCTTTCTGCTACTTCTACGACAAATCTGTAGACATTGCTGTAATCGAAACAGGACTTGGCGGACGTCTTGACTCGACAAATGTAATAATACCCGAAATTTCGATAATAACAGACATCTCTTTCGATCACTCCCGCATATTAGGTGATACTTTAGAGAAAATCACTTATGAAAAATGCGGAATAGTAAAACCCGGTATTCCGGTTATAACGACCAATAATGATCAGTGTATATTAAATATTATCCGTAAAACTGCTGAAGAAAAAAAATCACAACTCATAGCAATGAATAAAGCATACAGTTACGAAAGAATACCTGAAGATAAAACCTTATTCAAGTTCAGATTAAATTTTGAAAAGCATGAACCCATTATTATCGAAACCGATCTATTCCCGGAGCATCAGATAAAAAATGCAGCCGCTTCTGCAGTTGCATTATTGCTGCTTAAAGCGAATCATTTCAGTGCAATTACAACCAACAGTATTATAAACTGCATCCGGGACATACGCATCCCCGGGCGATATCAGAAACTTTCATTCACAAAACATATTTACTTTGATCCTGCACATAATTATGCATCATTACTTGCAATCCTTAATGGCTTAAAGACATTATTCCCGACATTTAAAACTAAAATTATTCTGAGCATGATGAAGGATAAAATTATACCAGAAGTAATAGAGCTCCTTGAAACAGAAAAAGAAAATATTATATATTACCTTATTGACGATCAGCGCGCATTTATTCCTGAAAACAATCAGTTTTATTTAATTACTGACGATAGAAATATTATTTTTAAGGAATTAAAGTCCGACATTAATAATACTATTATTATATTTACAGGCACTTTCAGAATTTACGATTTTGCATTAAAAACAGCTGAGTATTTGGATAAAGTTTAAAAAACAAACGGATCATTATGGATAACCTGAACGGACTAATTGAAGAAATTTTTGAACTCAAGGATAGTATAAACAATGAACTTATTTCAACGGAACAGGCAGTAGCTGCTTTAAAGGACTTTGAAAACCGCAGTAAATCTTTTACTACTAATAATGCTTATATAAAAGCCAATGCACTCAAAAGTTTGATGATTATTTTTAATATTACCAATTTTTCAGATATCACAATCTTATTTTCAAAAAATGATTCCGGTGTAATAATTCACGAAGAATCAGGAGATCCTTTATTATGCAGTATAATTGAAGAAATAGTTCAGGATAATCCCGATTTTTATAAAGGACTCGAAAAAATTGAAATTAGGGGAATTTATTATACTATTTTTTCTGAATCATTAAATACAGGTTCTACAGTTTATACTTTAATTTCACTAACTTTATCCCGGAATTTCAGACCCACCCGTTTTCATATACTTTCAGATCTTGTTATGGATTATATTAAATCTTCACATGAAATAAGAAAAGGTATGTATAATGATCTCTTTGATTATACAGTTATTGAACTGACAAAGTTTATCTCTTTATTCGAGAATAATGAACCTGTTGTTTTCTTTTTCAGGTATGAATATATATCGGAATTTTTCAATAAAATTGGCCTTGCGACTATCATAGAAATATCACATCACATTAAACATAAACTTACTGAATTATTCGGAAAAGAGGTTTCCATTATAAGACTTTCACTTTCAAGTTATGTTGTCGTAGCTACACGGGATAATGGTGATATTGACTTCGGCGGGATGCTGACAAAAAACAGGATTAACTTCAGCTTTAAAGGGATTCTGCTTCCATATACTGTTGTACAGGTTCCATATAAAAAAGAGAACTCAATTTATGATATTTTTGAAAATGTAAATCTTCTCAATAATTATCTGCATAATGGCGATGTCAAAATCTGATTTATTGATTCTCTAAATTATTTGTTTTTATTATTTCACTATATCTTGAAATAATATCGATTTTAGCTCCTAAAAGATAATCATTCTTTTTCTGGATAATATCATTTTTCAAAAGAAATTTTAATCCATTATTCAGAATATGTTTACTGTTATATGGTACCGGAAGGTTGTTTTCACTGATAAATCTTTCAATATATTTTTTCAGTTTTGCAGCTTTTAATATGTAGTTCTTCTGCTGCAGTATACCGCAGATTATATGCTGCGGAAGAATTATTTCATCACTAATCCACAACTCCCTGATCATAGAGTGAACAGATATTTCTGAATGTATCTGCTTTGTAAAATCTGACAGAAATAATGGCGATGAAAAGTTAATGACTGCCGGTTCAGAAAAAACAGGAATATCATCAGATTCATTCAGCTTGTTACTGTATGTTATCTGGGCAGGAATAAGAACTATTTCTGTAGATTCCTGATACATAATGGAATTTAACAGTTCAAAAAAGTATTCATTTAATGGTGAAATAACAGAATTTTTTTCCGGTTCATTTTCAGGGAAATAGAGCAGCGGTACTCCATGGCTGATTAGAGTTGATATATACTGAATCACGCATTCCCGATAGAGGAGATTACCTGATTTTGATCTATGAATTATATATCCCCCGCATTTACGTAAAAGATACCTGTTAAGCCATCCGCCTGAAACTTCAGCTGGAACAAAGAATCTCGGTTCCGGAAGAAATTTCTTATATATGGAATATACATAATAATAAAAGTCAGTATTATTTTTAAATCTTGGAATATATATTGTATTAACTCTTTCTCTTAGATTCCTGATTTTATCAACATCTCCGGTAATGCTTATACGGTTTTTTTTGCCGTTTATTCTGTTCCAGAGATGCCTGAAGGAGAGATAATTGAACATAATATGAGAAATGAGAGTATTGTTATGATCAATGATTTCTGAAAGATATAAAGATGTCAGTTTTTTAAGATACTTATCAAAATTTGAATTATTTAATTGTGAAATATACTTAAGCTCATTTTTCAAGAAATTGTTTTTAATACCGTACTGTTGTTCTATTGAACCTTTGAAATTTGAAATTAGAAAATTTTTCAGTTCCTGAGTATTATACTTATTTTTAATAGACTCAAGAACGCTCTGCATTATTATTTTTTTAAATGCGCCACCCTTGAGCGTTTCAAGGCCCCGTTTTTTTTCTTTAACATGAAGTTTGGCATTATTGTAAATTTCATCAAACTTATCAGGATTTTTAATTGTTTCTATTAAAAGTGAGGGTTCCTTTTTATTAAGAAGAACTTCATAAAGAGATCTGTAAACAGGTGTCGAAACCGAATGTTTCGCAGCAAGTTCCATCAGGGGTTCAATTGCATATGCTCCTTCAGCGAGATAATGATAATTGCTGCTTATCTTCTCCAGAACATATTCAGGCTTAAATCTAAGGTAAATCTTATCAGTCATTGAAAGAGTTGTACCCTTTTCAATTATCTTTTTAGCAATATCTTTCCCGAATCTCCGGTTTCTGCTGTGATCACTTAGAGCAGTGGCAACAAGGTCACCTGTACCGGTAATATCAATAATCGTTTCAGGATTTGCACCAAGAGCAACACCAAGTCTGTACATCTCTTTAAGAGATTCAGCTATAAGAGCTCCTTCAAGATTATCACCGCACCTTGGCAGTATTGCAATCATACCTGCAGCAATAGCAGCAGGGTTTTTAAGTGTACCCCCGAGATCAACACCAAGAATATCCTCCGTTTCACGGCACTGCAGGTAATCGCAGTTAAGGAGATCACAAAAATACTTTCTGTCAGTTTCTGAAGCTGACGCGACGGTGAGACATGTATGAAAATACTTGATCACCTCTTCCGCATGGCTGGGGCCGTAAATACCCACTACCCTTTTTTTATATGAAGGTAGTAGCTCTGCAATAGTCTGGGATATTGTCAGTATATCATTATTAACCCTGCAGAAACCTTTTGAAAGATACGCTATTGGTACTTCAGAGGAAATTAACCTTCCTATTTTATTTACTGTATCAGGAACCACCTTGGAAGGTGTAGCAATAATTATAGCATCTGTATTATGAAGAGATTCACGAAGATGATTTGTAGCTTTAATATTAAGAGGAAGTCTTACACCGGGAAGAAAATCGCTATTCAGGTTTTTATTATTTATAGAATGAACCGTGGATTTTTCATATGCCCACATTTTAACAAGTGTGTTTGGAAAATTCTCAGCTATAACTTTAGCTATAGCTGTACCCCAGGAACCTGCGCCAATTATTGATATCTGTTTAACTTTATTCTGTTTTTCCGGCATAGTACTCTCTGCTTGATAAAAAATAAAAAAGGGATTAATTCTGTTCCTGTTTCAGCCTTAATCCCCTCAAGTAAGCATTGACATTATACTACATATAGTCCAGATAATCTTTCAGTTTTCTTGCTCTGGTAGGATGCCTGAGTCTTCTGAGAGCTTTTGCTTCTATCTGCCTGATTCTTTCCCTTGTAACCTTGAATACGTAACCCACTTCTTCAAGAGTATGGGAGTATCCGTCATCAAGGCCGAACCGCATACGGATTACCTTCTGCTCTCTTGCGGGTAGAGTATTAAGTACTGCAACAATCTGTTCATTAAGGAGCCTGTGCGCTGCTGTATTTGCCGGAGAATCAACATCCTTATCTTCAATAAAATCTCCGAGAAGTGAATCCTCCTCCTCACCCACTGGAGTTTCAAGAGAAATCGGCTCACGGGCTACATTCTTCACAGCCTTGACCTTGGCAACAGGCCAGCCAAGTCTGTCTGCAAGCTCTTCCGGGTTGGGCTCACGGCCGAACTCCTGCTGAAAAAGCCTTGTCTCTCTCATGACTTTGTTAATCTGTTCAATCATATGGACAGGGACACGGATAGTTCTTGCCTGATCAGAGATTGCCCTTGTTATGGCCTGACGTATCCACCAGGTAGCGTAAGTAGAGAATTTATAGCCTTTTCTATATTCAAATTTATCCACGGCCTTAATCAGACCGATATTCCCTTCCTGGATGAGATCAAAAAAATGCATACCGCGGTTTGCATACTTCTTCGCGATAGAAACAACAAGCCTGAGGTTTGCGTTGATCAATTCCTTTTTTGCTCTTTGAATCTTCCGCTGCCCGTAGGATATCTGCTTGCCCCATTCAAGAATTTCATCAGCCTCAGCTCCGGCCTCCTGTTCAATCCTTCGGATTTTTCTTTCATTATTACGTACATCTTTAACAATTTCAAGAAGGTCATCTTTATTCCTGAGTTTCAGCTCTTTGATTATAAGATCAATATCCTCTTCTTTCTCAACTTTTCGAGCGAAGTGTTTGAGTTCTTTGATATCTTTACTGTATTTCTCTTCAATTTCATGGAAAAACTTATATGTTTCATCAATCCTTTTAACCATAGACTGAATCTTATGCGAAAGCTTGCTGATTTCATCTTCACTGATTTCAAGCTCTTCAACAGATTGTCTTATCTTCTCTTTTGATTTTACAATGTCTTCTTTAATTTTAAGAGCTTCAGCTGAATCCTCTTCATAACGCTTCATCTTGTTTTGAAGCTTTATAATTTTTGAGTCTTCTTCGATGATTGTTTTCATCTTTATGTTATATTTTTTTTCAAGCTCTGTAAGATCAACTGATGAAAAATAATAAAGTCTGTTGATTCTCAGAATTTCAGTAAGCTTAATTTTTCCTGTTGTTACCTTGGAATGGTTTTTTATAAGCTCATTTGTCAGAAGAGTTGAATTAATCACAGCTTTTTCGATAAGAATCTCGCCCTCTTCTATCCGCTTGGCGAGATCAACCTCCTGCTCTCCGGATAGAAGCGATACCTTACCGATCTCCTTCAGATAAAGCCTGATAGGATCATCAACATGTGACGTGTCTTCAGATGCGGATGATGCGGTTTTACGGGTTGAAGAAGTTTTCTTCTTTGCCACAACCTCAGGGGCAGCTTTTCGTGTTGATTCCTCAACAACTTCAATACCGAGCTGATTCAGAAGAATAAAAATATCATCTATTTTCTCAGAATTGAGGAGCTTATCCGGAAGAATGTCATTTATTTCATCGTAAGTAACTTCATTATTTGCTTTACCGACTTCTATGAGTTTTTTTACTTCAGCAATGTTTTCAAGTACTAAATCATTTTTACTCATATTCTGTTTTAACCTTGCTTAAAAGATTTATTTTTGTAAGATAAAATACCGGTTTTACCTGGTTTTCAGGGAACCCCTGGTATAAATATAGTTAGACAGCTTTTCTTTTTCACGTCTTAAGATTTCAATCTCGGCGAGATACTCAAGCCTGTCACCGCCTGACTGTTTGATTTTTTCTGCATAATCGGAAATTTTATTTTCTATTGTGTGCAATTTTAAGTTAACATAAATTTCTGTATAAGCGGCTTTTGGATCTTCAACTGATGTTTCTCTTTGTATAATCCTGCTCAAAAAGTCCATTTCCAATCCTTTTTGAAAAAAGTCAAATATTTTATCAGGATTAAAAACATTTTCATTATTATATAATTCGGCAATTACCCTGTAAATATTTGCAGAAACAGGATCTTTTATTTCATTAATTGAAAAATCTATCAGAAAATCACCTGCAAGTTCAGGATAATGCATAACAAGCTCAATAAGTTCCCTGTATATTCTCACATCAAAAGGGAGAGACTCACTTTTAATGTTTTTCTTTCTCCCGGTTAATGTATTTTTTTCAAAATAGCTGTTAAAATCAATCCTGAGAGCCTCTTCGTCTATATCAAGCATTTCACTAATTTTCTTCAGATATAAACTCCTTTCAGAAGCCATACTTATCTTTCTGATAACATCAAAAAGTTCTTTAAGGAGTCTCATTCTATCTTTACCCCTGCCCCGCTCTATCGCGAGATTTATCTGAAAATCAAAAGGGTTAACAGCCTTATCTATAACAATCATCATCTCCCTGACACCTTTTTTCATAATATAATCAAAGGGATCATCCTGCGGAAGAACGGCGATTTTGATATTTACATTAAAAAGCTCAGATGTTTCAATAGATTTCAGAGCTGCATTAATTCCTGCTGAATCTGAATCAAACAGCATTATAATCTCATTGCAAAGCTGGGAGAGTATCTTTATATGATTTTCTGTCAGGGCAGTCCCCAGGGGAGCCACAACATTTTTTATACCATTAATATGGCATCCTATTACATCGAGATATCCCTCAACAATAATTGCTCTGTCCAGTTCCCGTATTTCATTCTGTGCATAATTAAAACCGTAAAGCACACTCCTTTTCTGAAAAATTTCTGATTCAGGGGAATTCAGGTATTTAGGCTGATCTCTGTCTGTGACAGCTCTGCCGCCGAATGCAATGACATTACTGTTTCTGTCAAATATGGGAAAAATTATCCGGTTCCTGAATTTGTCGATAAAATTACCGCTTGTTCTTGCTTTCCCTAAAAGGCCTGTTTTCTCAGCAAGATCAAGATCCGCACCGTTTTTCTTTAAAGAAAATGCCAGCCTGTCCCATGAATCCGGCGCAAAACCGAGCATAAACGAATCGATTGCCGCTGAATCGAGTCCCCTGCCTTCAAGATAATTACGGCCGGCTTTACCCGCATCAGCCTTGAGATATGAATTATAAAAATTCATGGCATACCGGTTAATACGGCGGATCTTTTCAATTGAGCTGTCATTTTTATCGGAGCCGTCCTCACGAAGCTGAATCCCTGCGATATCGGCCGCTCTCCGGACACTTTCTACAAAATCAATATTCTCTATTTTAGATATAAACGTGAAAACATTGCCGCCTGTATTACATCCGAAACAATGAAAAATCTGTTTGTCCGGAGAAACAGAAAATGAAGGAGTTTTCTCTTTATGAAAAGGGCATAAGCCGATATAGTTTTTCCCCTTCTTTTTCAAAGAAGGGATATACTTCATAGCAACATCTTCAATTCTTACACGTTCCCTGATATACTCTATTGTCTCTTTAGGAATACTCAATTTTCGGGTCCAATAATATTATTCAGATGGAATACAATTATAATATACGTCAATGCGTTGAAATAGTTATTTTTGGTATACATCGATATGGAGATAGGAATATACTCCATATATTGCTGAGATTGTCAATACCATCAAAATAAATTTTGACAAATTAACAATAAAAAATAAAAAGTCAGAATTCATATTGTCGATAAATTAATATAATAGAAAATTTCTGAGGTATTTATGAAAAAAGTCGTTATAGTTTTATCTGTAGTTGTTGCACTTTTCGCTGCCGGCGGAGTTGCAATAAACTATATTAGCGCAAAAGATGTTAAAATTTCACCAACCGTTTCCACCGTTGTTAACGATATTAAAAACTCTGATAAGAAAGAAGATGTTTTTCCTGAATTCTACAAAGGGATTTACCTTACAGTGGAATCTGCAAATAACATGAATAAACTTAAAGTTTTAGTAGAGAAGGCTAAGCAGGCCGGCCTGAATTCTCTTGTTATGGATGTGCAGAGTTCCAGGTATGCAAAATGCATTGTACCGGCTGAAAATGTCCAATATGTAAAAGACAACGGATTACACCCCATTGCAAGGGTTGTAATATTCCCTGACGGCCTCAAGAACTGGCCTGTAAGCGAGGAATATATTAAAGATAAAATCGATATAGCCGAAAGTGCCTGTAAAAACGGTTTCAGGGAGATACAGTTTGATTATATCAGGTTTAACGATTCGAGCAGAAACAAACATGTGAAAATACAGGAAAGATATACTTTTATCGAAGGATTTATCACAAGAACAAAAAATCAGCTTAAACCATATAATGCAAAATTCGCCGCAGATATTTTCGGTAGAATCCCTCTGAATGCGGACGATATAATCGGACAGAAAATGGAAAGCATGGACAAAGTCGTGGATATTATATGCCCTATGGCTTATCCTTCCCATTATACATGGAGCAAAAAACTGATGAAAGATCCATACTTTACTGTTTTAAAAACATCACAAAGAGCTAAAGAGCGGGCAAAAAACGCACAGATTGTTTCATGGATACAGGCATTCAAAATGAAACTTTACGATATGCCTTATGACAAATATATAAATGAGCAGATAAAAGCAGTGCATGATTCCGGAATTAACGGATATTTTCTCTGGAACGCGAGACAGGATTATAATGTACCTTTCCAGGTTGTTAAATCATTCTATAAAAATAATTCTGATCTTGCAAAAAACTGAAAAACATTTATAACCGGCAAAAAGAGCTCCGTCTGATGCGGAGCTCTTTTTTATTTATCAGTGAATAATTGTTCTGTTTCTAATTGATCCATTTAGAAGGAAACGTTCACTATTCTTTTATTACGGTATAACGGGATGTTCCGTATTTTGATGATTCAACATTCACCCTGCTTATCTTACCTGCTTCAATAGTTATATAGATAAAATCCGGTTTCGGCTGGTAGAGATTATTCAGTTTTATATATCTTCCCTGTGATTCATCAAGAATCCATTTTTCAATTTTAACAAGATGTCTGTCAGGAGTCAATTTCGCTTCAAATATTTTTTTCTGCGATTCAAGGCCTATAGTAGTTCTCCCTGATTCCGCTTTATCAATAAATACTTCATAATATGATCTCCTGTCATTTTCAGGGAGATCGATATCGGTATCATAAAGAGTGAGCGAAAAATTATATTTCTGTTCCGGCATGATTTTGATTACATCTTTTTTACTGCATGAAAAAACGATTGAAACGATCGGTATTATAAGCAGTAAAGCTGCGTTTATTCGCCTCTTCATTTAATCTCCTCAACAGTTAGAGTATAATAGTTTTCAAAATCAGGATTAATGGTTTCAACAATTAAGTATCCTTTTTTATCAAATAATTCCTGAAACGATACACCTTCACCATTTGCAATTGTTTTAGTCTTTATTATATATCCCATCTGATCTGTTGTTGACAGCCGGATTGTACCGGATTTCGGGGCGGTTGCGTCAATTTTAAACTTAATCCTCTCACCGGTTTTAATAAGATAATAATCCTTATCATTTTTAAATGAAGTAAATCCGGATATCGATTTACTCAGTTTATTTGATTCCTTCAATGTATTATTTGGTTCAGTTTCAAAATCGCCTTCAGGTTCAAAAGGTTCAAAATTAAGCCTGTATGAAAAATCGGATGAAACAGGTCTGACAGAGCTGATTAAAATATATACACCATTACCGGTAAAGAACGAAGGTATAGTCTCATCACTACCTGCACCGCCGTTATTGGCTTCAAAAAGTTTCACTTTTTCAGAAGAATATAGAGCAATTATACCATCAAGTTCAGGATCGCAATGCAGTTTAACTTTTGCATAACCATGATCTATCTCATTATAGAAAAAATAATCCTGATCACCGGAATAATTAATTTTTCCTGCTACCATACCGTTTGAAATCTTTCCGGAGTTTTCAAAACTGTTGTTGGGTTCAAGCTCACTTCCGCTGTCATGTAAATTTGTCCTGAAAGTAAGTTCATATGTTTCACGATGATTACACTGATATGATTTAGATGCTACCATAATATAATAGGTACCTGTAGTTTTGATACCGAATCCTGTAATGGCCTCTGCGCTCCCGGGGCCTGAATTATCGGCAGAAACAAGCTCCTTCATTTCGGAATTATAGATTACAATTACAGAATCAACTCCATTAACACCCGTAAGTATCAGATCAACAATAACAGGGTTTTCTTCACCTGCGATTATATCAGTTCTGAACCAGTCTTCCTCCCTGTATGGAGATAAAGTATTTTCATTCATTATATTTTTTGATGGAGAGAAATATCCGGAGATGGATTCTCCGTTATTAATTATTACAGCATTTTCAGGTTTGTCGTTAGGCTCTTTCTCATCTTTTAATGCTGATCTGGATGATATCCTGAGTGTGTATCTGTTTTCAGTATTCCCCTTTTTTACATCCCTGCTTCCGTGTGTAATAAGTATTATATAATCGCCCGGTTTGAGAAAAAGATTAGCCATCTCTTCTGCAGAGGATTTTCTGTTATCATCAACTGATTTTAGAGGAAAGAGACTTCCCGATTCAAGCCTCCATACCTGGAAAGCGTGATTAACCCCTTTCACGCCTGTAAGCTCAATACGGATTACCTGTTCCTCATCAATTTTCAGGAGATAATTATCAACGTCATTTTCTGAATCGAGGAGTCCTGTGCAATCTTTCCCTGTTTCAATCAGCGTGGCAGTAGAAATTGTATTATTCGGTTCAATTTCTTCGTTATTATATTTTTTCCCGCATGAGAAAATAGTAAGCAGAGCTAAAACGATAAAAATTGACTTTTTTGATATTAACATTTTTATTGTCCCTGATATAGCTTTTTCTGGATAATACCTTTGTATTTTTTTTAGTCAATTATAAAATAGACATGAACAATAATAGAGATATAATAATTAGGATAGACAACGTTGTTTACGGAGGTTACGGCCTCGGGCGTCTTGACGGGAAAATTATTTTTATTGAATCCGCAATACCCGGTGATGTTTTAAAAATAACTCTTAAAGAAGAATATAAAGATTACTCCACAGCTGTTATTGATAAAATTATTGAACCTTCAACTCAAAGAGTTAAACCGGATTGTCCTGTAGCTGATTTATGCGGAGGCTGTACATATCTCAGCGTCAGTTATAATACAGAACTCGAATTCAAAAGGTCAATAATCAGGGACCAGCTTAAAAGAGTCGCAAACATACAAGAGGAGAACCTTCCGGAGATAGAAACTGTTTCAGATAAAAGATACGGTTACAGAAGTCACACAAGATTTAACACCGGGCACGGCATTAAAGGTTTTTTTAAAAAAGGAACTAATGAAATTGTAGAATTCCCTGACCAGGGATGCCTGCTTCTGTCAGAAGAACTTAACAGGGAAATAAAAAAGCTCGAAAAAACAGATATAAAAACTGAAATAAGAGCTGCATCGGATACTGAAGGGAGTGTTATATTCGGTAAAGACAACTTATCTGCTGAAATTATTGAGTCTGCAAATGGCTTATACTATCACAGGGAGATAAACGGTTTTTTTCAGGCAAATCGTTTTCTCAGGGATAAAATGATTCAGCAGGTAATAGATTTATCATCTACCGATAAAAACAGCACATTCCTTGATATATGTTCAGGCTGTGGTTTCTTTACACTCCCCATGGCTCAAATATCAAAATATGGTCATGGCTTCGATATCGATTCAGGAAGTATAAACTATGCGAAAAAAAATTCAAAGATAAACCGGATTAAAAACGTCAGTTTTTATAAACTCGCTGAATCTGAAATAAAACCTCACCTATACAACCCGGATGTTGTTATAATTGATCCGCCGAGAAGCGGGCTTTCAAAAAAAGGGAGACGTACTGTTAACGCGATTAATCCCCCATGTATTGTTTATGTTTCCTGCAATCCCTCAACATTCGCCCGGGATTTGAGGGATTTAATAAAGAACGGTTACAAACTTAACAAACTCATATTCATAGATATGTTTCCATGTACATATCATATTGAAATAATTTCACAACTGGTTAAATTATAAATGCCCGTAAAGCATAAGATTAATTAATCTCGCAACAAAATAAGAACCCACAAGCAGGAAGAACGGGAATGAAGCAATAATTGCAAGAAACTCCTTCGGCTTAACAATACCTGGTTCATAAACCTTTTTCCCGAAAAAATTTATACTGTAAAACTCCGGGTCCTTTGTTCTTCTGTATATCCTTAACATAATGTTTATTTTTAAAATGATAATAAAAAAAAGAATTATTCCGGATACTATCCATAAAATGAATTTCAGATTTATACTGTACACATCTCCAGGATTTGTCATCGCGGTTATACTGATGAGTACCATAAGGACAGTATTGATTATAAATGTACCCAGGAGAGCTTTAAAATAGTTCTCAGACTTATTTGAAAGATAGAGAGCAATGAGAAGAAACTGGAAGCAGAAGGCAAAAGCCAGTGTTATCAATAGTAGTGTAATCAGCATTTCTTTATAACCGGTCTAATTACTTACCACAAAGCGTACCGGTTGTCAAGAAAACTATTATTAAGCTTACCTTCTATTGCAATCTTTTCAGCAATTCAAGTGCTTCCCTGTTCCCGGGATCTCCTTCAACCGCCTTTTTCGCATAGAAAAGTGCCAGCTTTGTTTTATTATTCCTTATATAATAATTTGCCATTCTGAGATTAGCCTTTGGATGAAGAGGCTGAAGCTCCAGCACCTTTTGATACCTGTCACGGGCATCCTCTTCTCTTCCATTACCCGACTGCAGGCCTCTGTAGTAAAACTCTGCAAGGAGAAAGTTGACATCAATTGAAGAAGAATTAATCCTCAGAGCTTCCCGGCAGTAACCTATCCCTTCCTGCCTGAATTTAACTCTGTTTGCAGGGATATTATAATTATCATAAGTTTCTATAAATCGTATTTCAGCAAGAGCTTTGAGCAGCATAAATTTGTCTTCGTTATCAAAGAGCCTGTCTTTATACTTATATGCTTTATATAATTCAGCATAAGCGAAGTTATAAACCATGTCTTTATAATATACTAAACCAAGTCCGAGGTGCGGAGCCGGGTCACCGGGATCGCTTTCAATAGCTTTTTTATAATGAGCAATAGCTTTGCCGTTATCACCAATACGTGTAAAATAATCACCCCGTGATTTTTCGACATAGGAATCATTCTTCCCTGAATCCATTGTCAACTGAACTACGCGATAACCCGCATTACTCAATTTAAAATTTCCATAACCGATAAGCATGTCACCGAATGTTTTATTATTGAACAGATATTTTACTTCCAGCTTCGATACAACAATATTATTCGGATCAATGACATACATATGGTTTGCCGGAAATACTTTTTCCGATGTAAAAAGTCTCACAGTTGCTTTTGTTTTTTCATGAGAAATTTCTGATAGATCATTCTCTGCCAGTTCCTCGCTGGATGACAGGGACAACACCTTCCCCATAATCATTGCATCTCTTCCTGCTTTATCGTTATGATTAAAAAAAATCTTTGTTTTCGTGGTACTTTGTTCATACCTATAGAGAGCATAAACGCTTCCATGTGAAACAAAAAAAATTATAATGGATGCAATAAACAGTTTTTTCATATCTATTTCAATATCCTGGATGGATTTAGAGGTACAATTCCTTTTCGAATTTCAAAATGAAGATGAGCCCCGGTGACAGCACCTGTTTTTCCGGACTGAGCTATCTTCTGACCTTTTTTAACATTTTCATCAACCTCTACAAGAAGTTTGCTGTTATGAGCGTATACTGTAATATAGTTATTTTTATGCTGTATTACAATGAGGTTCCCGTAAGCCTCTTTCCAGCCGCTGAAAATAACTTTCCCGTCACCTGCGGATCTGACAGATGTACCAACTTCAGCCCCTATATCAAGGCCGCAATGGAATGATTTTTTACCGGAAAAAGGATGTTTCCGATAGCCGAAACCTGAAGTTATCGGACCTTTTAAAGGCCAGGAGAGGCGCAGTTTCTGGTCTTTATTACCTGATAATTCCGCAGCAATTTCTTTTTCTTTTCTTTCTGTTTTTGCTGACTTCCTGCTCTTTTCAAGGGCAATGGCTTCTCTTTTTTCAGATTTGTTTCTATACTTCCGTACCGGTAAAGGTTCTTTCTTTTCTTCAGCTCCCGGAATAAAAATAGACCGGCCTGCAATAATTTTTTTGCCGTCAATATTATTATGTTCAGCAATTTTTTCAATATCTGTATTATACCTGTCTGCAATAGAGGTTAAAGTATCCCCCCTCTTTATTTTATAATTAACACCTGCCCTTGAAGGAATAAAAAGTATTTCATTTTCCCTGATTATCCCTTTTGATGAAATATTATTTATCGATAAAATTACTGATGGAGAGATGCCGTTTCTTTTTGCAATCTTCCATACGCTGTCATTCTTTTTAACCCTGTATTCGATGAGATGCCATCTGCTGTCTTTCCTCTTTAAATCATTCAAAATATTTGTATTTGCAGATTTATTTTTGTTTTTATTATCTGGTGAAGAAATAAGATCACTGAATGTATCATCAAAAATTATCTCTCCGGATAATGATTCACTTGACTCACCTTCAGGATCAGAGGAAGATTCCATCTCAAGATTATTAATAATGTAGGAGTTTCCGAGGGGATCATTGATATTACCATTGCTTTCAGCAAAGGAAGACACAGATAACATGAGAAACAACAGAAGAATTAAAGCTTCAATATTCACTTTCATATTTATAAAATCGGAAAAATGAATACAATTCTTTAGAACTGCATTGAGGAATCTATCAATCAATTCCTGTATTTAATTCTCCAGTCGGCACCCTTTTTTGTCAGATATGACTCAAATTCTTTACAGGAACTGAAATACTCTGTATAGGGGGAATCATAAAACTCACAGTCTCCCTCAGCCCTGCCATGCTCCCTGCATATTGTTGGCCTTTTGGTGTAAATCCTGCATTTATTATCAGAATCCTGGAATTCACAGGGTGTCCTGAATTCCACATGCCAGTTTTTATCATGATCTATAAAAACATTAACGTTCTGATGTGCAAGATACCATCTGATTATATCATAATCTTTTTTGCAGTTGGGTTTATCGATTTCAATCGCCACATATCCGCAGCATTTCCCGCCGCATTGGCCGCAGGGAGCTTTATAATCATCTGTCATATTATTTCCTTCAAATCAGGATATTCTGGTCAAAGCAGGTCTTATATAATTGAGTATATCTGAAGCACTCATTGAATCAATATTATTGTTTTCTGAATAAATATCTGCACTAAGTCCATGAATAAAAACACCGGAAGCGACGGCAGAAAGGGGATCGTTAATCCTGTTGACCAGAGCAGCTATTACGCCAGTCAGAACATCTCCTGAACCAGCTGTAGCAAGGGTCCTGTTCCCGCTTAAATTAATAAAGGAGCGCTCCCCATCCGAAACAATTGTAGCCGGGCCTTTAAGTATTGTAATGCAGCCTGAATCCTCAGCTATTTTTTTGCAGCTTTTAAGTCTGTTTCTCTTAATCTCCTCAATACTTAAGCCGGTAATACGTGAAGCTTCCATAAAATGCGGTGTAATGAGCCATGTTATTTCCTTTGAGAGCTTTTTCTCCTTTAAAAAATCTGCAAGATGAAATAAACCATCTCCGTCAATAAGCACCTTTGCAATACCGCAATCTGCGGCACATTGAACTGTTGAGTTAAAAACAGATTTTGAATATGCGTCACGTCCGAGCCCGGGGCCGATTATTAACGTTGTATACTTTTTTGATTTCAGCAGCTCTTCAAAGGATTTTTGACCAGGTTCGGCAGGTAAAGACGCTGTCATAAGTTCAGGTATATTACCTGCAATAATTTTTCTTGATTCATCATTTGCGGCCAGAGTAACGAGTCCCGTACCGGTTCGAAACATAGCTGCAGCAGTCAGCATTGCAGCACCTTCCATACCGGTTAATCCGCCGATTATCAGGGTATTTCCTTTATCCCCTTTATGAATATCATTGTTTTCGGGAGAAAAGACGATGGTGCTCATAAATTCAGAGTCAATGAGTTCCGTTTTTAAAGCAGTATTTTCAGTAACAATTGCCGGGAAACCGATATCTGTAATAATCAGTTCACCGCAATAATCCTTACCGGGATAAGATACCAGAGATATTTTCGGGAGCCCCATTGTGATTGTATAATCCGCTTTCACCACCGGACCGGCCGGAGTTTCTCCATCCGAAGAAAGTCCGCTTGGTATATCCACAGATATAACACAGGCAGCAGATTCGTTTACCAGTCTTACAATTTGTAAAGGTATCCCTCGGAGAACACCCTCAAATCCCGTGCCTGTAAGTGAATCAATTACAAGTGCACCTTTATGAATAGATAACTCCCCGATGCTTTTTTCATTAAGGTAGTGAATTTGCAAACTGAGTTTTTCACAAATATCAAGAAAGACCAGGGATGTGGGGGTAATCTTTTCTCTGTTCCCGGCAATGTAAATAGCGGGATCATAACCATAATTTTTCAGATACCAGGCAGCAGTGAACCCGTCACCTCCGTTGTTACCTGTGCCGCAGAATATATAGATTTCAGATGTTTTAATATTATTATGAACAAAGTCCGCAACAGCCTTCCCGGCATTATTCATCAGAACTGTGCCGGGTATAGAATATTCCTCGATGGATATCCTATCAATTTCTCTCATCTCTGCGGCTGTGACAGCTTTCATAAATTACTCCCACTTAAAAACCTGAAGAGTATCGTTATAAACATGATATGAATAGATGACACCGCTTTCATCAGTTATTATCTTGGTAAAAATACTGCTGGTATCAAATTCTACTTTTATATTGTTTATTATATTTCCATCCATGTTTACTAACATAAATTTTATATCTTTTCCTTCAACGTTCCAGAAATATATTATTTTATCATCAACAATGTTAAATAGAACATTCTTTGGATCAGGAAATGTGCCTAATTCACGCAGGAGTTTGTCCTTCTCGAGAGAAAACAGATAAAGTTTTCTGTATTTAAACCTCACATCATGATAATATGCAACTGAAAGGAGAATTTCATCCCCGCTTTTAAATATCCGTATATTTTCGATTTTACCGTTATACGTATTATTATCCTCAGTCTCCTTAAATTCAAGTTTAGAAAAATCTATATACTTTTCTCTTTTTCTTTTATTAAATCTGAAAACTTCCCAGGAGTTGAATGTACGGGAAATAACAAAAAGTCTCTCTTCTGAATCAACAAATAGTTTCTCAATATAAAAGAAAGGAAATTCCGGGGTTCCGGTTTTACCCATTGTATAGACAAGCTCACCATTGCCGTTAAATACAAGGATATATGATGGTGTGAAATTTCTCCCTTCGCTGTCAGACATCGCGCTTCTGGTTTCGAGTCTGTTCTGCACATAAAGATTTTCATCATCATCACGTGTAAACGTTCCAATTGAACCGAAATTAAAACTGAAAGTTTTATACTTTGTCTTATCAATATTTGCCAATGATCCTATAATCAGTTCAGGAGTACCGTTGCTGTCAAGCACCTGAAGTCTTTTAAGGCTATTATCCGCAGCAATAATTTTATCGTCATAAACTTCCAGCCTGAATGAAAGTTCATTTAAAGTATATTCATCCCTTATTATCTGAACCTGGCCAGGCTCCTCACCGCTTTTTATTTCAGCTGTTTTTTTTGAACTTAAAGAATTAACATACCATCTTGAACATGATCCTGCAAATATTACAATGATTAGAAGAAATATTGCGGCTGATATTTTTTTTAACATAAGTACCCGCTTGAACTTTATTTATAGTAGTTAACTGCATTTTCAAAAATTCTAATTCCATCACTGAACTCTGGAATATCAACTCCTTCACGTTTATACTTCTCTTTAAGATATGTCCAGTCATTTCTCTGTGTAAAAAACATCCCCCTCTCAGGGTGAGGCATCATACCCATTATCCGCCCATTAATACTGCAAATCGATGCTATATCATTCATTGCGCCATTCGGATTATACGGAAACTCCTGAGCTGCGGCACTGCCGTCCGGTTTTACATATTTCATAACAGCAAGGCCATCCGTTTCAATCTGTTCAAGCACACTCTCCGGAGCATAAAAATTACCTTCACCATGAGCAACCGGAATATGCATTTTCTCAATACCCCTGGTAAAAACTGACGGGGATTTTTTATTAATCGCGACATCAATCCATCTGCACTGATATCTGAAAGATTTATTGTGTTCAAGCGAAACTTCAGCATTCCCGGTAAATCCGTTCAGGGCAGGGATAACTCCAAGATTAGTGAGCACCTGGAAACCGTTGCAGATACCAAGCATAAGAGTATCTCTCTCAATAAAATTTTTAATTTCTTCGAGGAGATTGTTTTTTATTCTGTTTGCAAGAGCTTTCCCGCTCCCTGTATCGTCTCCGTAGGAAAATCCTCCGGGGAAAACCAGTATCTGGTATTCATCCAGTAGCTTTCTGTTTTCTATAAGATCATTTATATGTATAATCCTTGTACCTGAACCGGAACTTTCAAAAGCGAAAGCTGTTTCCTCTTCGCAATTAATCCCGTAGCCGGTAAGAACCAGTGTTTGCGGCTTCGCCATCACTTTACCTCAGTATTTTTTTAACGTTTTTCTGTAGAAGTAATTCATATCAGTAAGATCTGTATTTATAATTCTCTTTGAATCTGTCCCTGATATAATAATTTTCTGATCATCTCTTACACGGCCGATCTTTGTCAGGGGGAGATCCCGGAAACATTCTTCAAAATCACTCTGTAATGCGGGGTTAACTGAAACTATAAATCTCCCCTGTGATTCAGAGTAGAGTATTATATCATTTCTCAGAACTTCACGTTCTTTCATTTCTCCGAGATTCATTTCAAAACCGTACATACCAGCAAGGGCCGACTTCGCAGCAGCCATTCCCAGCCCTCCACGCTCAACACTGATACAGGATGCTACAAGCTCCTTCTCAATTGCTTTTTCCATTGCATAATACAGTCTTTTAAAAAGAACTGCATCAACAACGGGAATATTTCTTCCTGTATATTTTGCCCCTCTTTCACGCTCCCCCATGAGGGCATTGTACTCGCTCCCGCCGGTTTCTTCTGCAGTCCGTCCGACAAGATAAATGATGTCACCGGGGAACTTGAAATCAATGGTCTGTGCTTTACTGATATCCTGCATTACACCAATTGATGATATGAGGAGTGTGGGTGGTATCGATATTTCCACTTCTTCAAAATTTTCGTCATATCCTCGGAAATCGTTAAACATGCTGTCCTTTCCTGAAATGAAAGGTGTACCATAAGCTACTGCAAAATCGTAACACCCCTTCGCGGCATTTTTAAGCTGCCATAATCTTTTCGGATTGTTTGAATCGCACCAGCAGAAGTTATCAAGTATAGCAAGGTGGTCAATAGAAGCTCCAGCTGAGATTGCGTTACGGACAGCCGTATCAATTGAACACGCAGCCATCCAGTAAGTATCAATATCACTGTAAGATGGATAGAGTCCCTGTGACAGCACAACCCCTTTATCTGAATCGAGTAAGGGCCGTATAACAGATACGTTTGAATTAACCTTTCCTTTCCCCTGGAGAGGTTTTGTAACAGAACTACCCTGTACTTCATGATCGTACTGTGTGGATATAAACTCAAAGCTGCAGAGATTCAGCCTGGAGAGCATTTTATGAAAAACTTCAGTGTGATCTTCCGGTTCCCTGAATGCTATAAAACTTTCACTTGAGTCGATTTTTTCAGTGACGAGCTGTTTTTTAGGGAGACCGTCGTGAAGAAAATCGAGTTCAAGATCAAAAATTGTCTTTCCATTATATGTAACGACACCTCTCCCGCTATCGTTGAATTTCCCGATTACAGCTGCTTCAACTCCGCGTTTTTTAAGGAGAGATATAAATTCATCTATTTTAGATTCAGGCACAGAGAAAGTCATCCTCTCCTGGGATTCACTGACCCATATCTGCCAGGGTGAAAGACCGGGATACTTGAGAGGAACTTTTTCAAGTTCAACTACGAAACCGCCGCACTCCCTTGCCATCTCTGCCACGGAACAGGAGATCCCCCCTGCCCCATTATCTGTTATTGAATTATAAAGCCCCATGTCACGGGCTTCTTTTACTATTGCATCAGAGAGCTTTTTCTGTGTTATGGGATCACCAATCTGTACAGCAGTTGCAGGGCTCCCTGAAGTCAGGGCTTCAGAGGAAAATGTAGCTCCGTGTATACCGTCACGCCCCACTCTTCCGCCTGCAACGACTACAAGATCTCCCGGCATCGCTTTTTTTGATACAGAGGATCGCCCGGCGGTTTTTTTCGGCATGAGCCCGATGGTACCGACAAAAACAAGAGGTTTCCCTTTATATCTGTCATCAAAATAGATAAATCCCTGCGGAGTAGGAATTCCCGATGTGTTGCCGCCGGCATTTACACCATGCACAACTCCCTCCATTATTCTTCGTGGAGAGAGGAGCCGGGATTCTTCAGATTTATTTTTATACAGAGGAGATTCATCCTCCGGATTGGCAAAACAGAAACCGAACCTGTTCGCAACAGGCTTTGCCCCCATCCCGAATCCGATTGAGTCTCTGTTTACTCCCACAATCCCTGTAATAGCTCCGCCAAACGGGTCAAGGGCACTGGGGCTGTTATGCGTTTCAACTTTATCTGAAATTATCCAGTTTTCATCAAAGGTAATTCCCCCTGAATTATCAGTGAAAACAGATTCGCAGAAATCACGCTCTCCTTTCTCTCTGCGGATTCTTACAGTGGCTTCCCTGATATAGGTTTTGTAAATTCCACCGGGTGTGTCATCATCAATAGCAGCCGCAAAAATTGTATGCTTGCAGTGCTCACTCCAGGTCTGCGCAATGGACTCGAGTTCTATATCTGTTGGATTTCTCTTTTCTTTATTGATAAAATAATCTTTTATAACATTCATGGATGCCATATCCAGAGCAAGCGGGCCTCTCCTTGTTCCATCTTCATCGGCGATTCCCTCTTTCCCGATCTTCTGAAGCTCATCATCAGGAACACTCAGATTGACCAAATCCGCATCAGGATTTTCAGAAATGTTTACAACCGGTATTTCATAACCCATACCCTCATTTTTTCTGTATTCATCCGCGGAAAAAATTTTAATTCTCTGAATTAACGGATTGTAAAGCTCCTTCCCTATATTCTGTGCGTCATCTTCAGAAATATTACCCTTTAAAAAAAAGGAGGTTGTATAAAAAACCGATTTCTCGCTGTCAAACTCACTCTTAAAAAGGTCTTCGAAAGATTCCCTCACTGTATGAGAGATATTATCAGTAACTCCCGGCAGAAACCCTATTTCAATGCAGTAATTGAAATCATAACCGGGAATAAAAGGGGTGTTAATCCTGAACTCCTGTGTAACAGGCTGAGTTAAAAGCAACGCGGCAGAGTTGATATCGTTTTTATTAAAATCGATATTAACAAGGTAATTATCAGTAATACTCACCTGATCTATCGAAAAACCCAGAGAGCTGAATTTCTCTTTAACAGCATCACCTCTGGGATCCTCTTTTTTATAAGATACTTCAATCCTGTATTTCGCACTATTTTTTTGTGACATAAATTACTCCATTTACAAGATTCTTAAAAAAAGAGACTCCTATTGTCCATAAATTTTTTTCAAAAGAGCTGTAACTGCGCATAAAATACAATGATGAAAAACGATTATTTTCCATTAATTATCAGATAATTATCCGTTTTTGGTTGAATTATTTGCCTTACTTATATTTAAAGTAACTATAACAGGCTGAGGAATTCTAACTGAATATCTTCAAACAAAATTGTGAGGTTAAAATGCTTAAAATCGAAGAAAACAAGGTGGTAACCTTCGAATATACACTCAAAAATGATAATGGCGATATTCTTGATACGTCAGCCAACCACGCTCCGCTGGTTTATATACACGGTTCAGGGAATATTATACCCGGACTCGAATCAGAACTTGAAGGTAAGCAAATTGGCGACAAATTTCAGGCAACAATTGCACCTGAAGATGCTTACGGCATCAGATATGACGAACTTGTTCAAAAAATAGAGAGAGATAAACTCGCACATCTGGATACAATCGAAGTAGGAATGCAGCTTCAGGCTTATGATGAAGAAGGGATGCAGATCCTCACTATAGTTGAAGTATCAGATAAAGATGTAACACTTGACGGGAACCACCCTCTTGCCGGAGAAAGGCTTCATTTCGATGTAGAGGTAACAGGTATCAGAGAGGCAACTGAAGAAGAGGCGATGTTCGGGCTCAATCAGGGTCATGGCGGATGCGGCGGCGGATGCAGCTGCGGTGATGACTGCTGCGGCTGTTAGTACCGGAAATCAACGATGTCTACAAATCTACCCGGTATATGTTTCGTGGGATGCGGCAGAATTGCCGAATCCCATGCTAAACACTTGAGAAAACTATACGGTAATATTCCTTTATTCTTTCAGGACAGTGATATTTCAAAGGCATTGGCTTTAAAGACACAATTCCGTGGGGAAAATGCTTTCCCGGAACTTGAACATGCTCTTGATAATGAAAAAGTTCAGATAGTTTTTATTACAACTCCTCATGCTTTTCACGCGGATATAGCCTGCGCTGCCGCTAAGAAGAAAAAAGATATAATCCTTGAAAAACCGATCGCACGGAACCTTAATGAAATTAAGAAAATCACTGACGCTGTAGCAAAATATAAAGTCAGATGTACAGTGGCTGAAAATTACATGTTCAAGTCTTTTGTCCCTAAAATTATCAGGTCAATAAAAAACGGAGACATAGGCAAACCGCTTTCACTTGAAATAAACAAATCCAACAGGGACAGCATATCCGGATGGAGAGCCAATCTGAACCTTATGGGGGGCGGAGCCCTTCTTGAAGGTGGAGTTCACTGGATAAATCTCCTCGTATCCCTCGCTGATTCAGATCCGTTAAGTGTAATTGCGGTTAAACCTGAAGTTGAATACGAAACAAACATCCCATTCGAAGATTCACTGACTCTTCTTGTTAAATTTAAAAATGGTATGACAGGGAAACTTTTTCATTCATGGAGAATACCAAACAGGTTTAAAGGAGTTGGCCTGTCTAAGATTTATGGAAGCGAGGGAGTGATTACTTTTGAGAGTAACGGTCTCTTTTCATCAGTATATGGAAAAAAGAAGAAAACATTTTTCCCGGACTTTACCGATTTCCTCGGCTACAGGAAGATGCTGAGATCCTTTGTCGAAGATTACATAAACGGTAAGCCCTGGACTCCATCGCTTGAAAGAATTATAATGGAGTTCCGTATAGTTGATGCCGCATACAGGTCTCTTAAATCAGGACAGTTCGAGAAAATATAACTTAAAATATCACCCGGTTTTCAATTAAAAATAGATTAGTTGATTTCCGGTATCAGAGCAGGTTCCCGCCTTCGCGGGAATAATGCTCCGGAATATATGAGATGTAATCAGCCTATTTTATCAATCCCGCAAAGTGTTTATATATCCTGTCAGTCTTTTCAGCGGAATCAGATTCAGCAATTATTCTGAAAACAGGTTCAGTATTTGATGAACGGAGGTGAACCCACCCATTTTTAAACTCTTCATTCTTCCTGAAATCTATTCTGAGTCCGTCAATCTGCGACATCTTTTCACCACTGAACTTACCGGTTATTGATGAAAATATTATGCTGATATCAGTCCCCTGTTTGAGGGTTACTTTACCTTTTTTCATAAAATAAGATGGCATCTCAGTCATAATATCAGATATCTTTTTATTACGCGCTGCCATCATTTCAAGAATATAAACAATACCGGCGAGTGAATCTCTGCCGAGATGAATTTCAGGTGAGATAACACCTCCGTTACCTTCACCACCTATACGTGCACCCTTTCTCTTCATCTCCTCAACAACATTAATCTCGCCGACCTTTGCCCTTGCGAACTGGACTCCATGTTTAGAAGCAACATCCTCAACAGCTTTTGTTGTGGAGAGGTTTACAACAACGCGCCCTTTCTCTTTCAGGAGAAGATGATCTGTCACCATTGTTACCGTATATTCTTCACCGAGAGGTTTACCTTTATCACTAACGATTGCAAGCCTGTCTGCATCCGGATCCTGTGCAAAACCTATATCAGCTCTGTTTTTAATTACCGCATCAGATAACTGCGAGAGATTTTCAGGAAGAGGCTCAGCTCCCCTGGGGAAGATTCCGTCAGGTTTACAGTTAATCATTGTTACTTTACAACCCAGGGCTTTCAGCAATTCCGGAGTAATTACTGAACCGGCTCCATTAACAGAATCCAGTACTACATGATACTTTTTCTTTCTGATAATATCAACATCAACTACATCAAGAACTTTTTTTATATGAAGTGCATCCGCATCTTTATTAACAGTAAGCTTCCCTACTTTATCCCATCTTTTAAAAACAGGTTCCTTTTCCATCTGCGCAAAAAGTTTTGCAATGTCTGCGGGATTTAAAAAAGTTCCGGCCCCATTAATAAGCTTCAGGGCATTCCACTCTACAGGATTATGCGAAGCCGAGATTACAATTCCCCCTGAAGCTTTAAGCTCTTCAACCATAAGCTGCACTGTAGGCGTGGGTACAACACCTATATCAACAACATCGCAGCCTGAAAGAAGAAGCACTGAAATTATATTCATGGCAACAGCTTCTCCAGTAGGACGTGAATCTCTCCCGACTACAACTGTTCCATATTTAACATATTTGGCGAATGCGGAGCCCGCAGAGATCAGGAGTTCAGGTGTAAAACTTTCTCCCACTATGCCTCTGATACCTGAAACACTCTTCATTAATGGAGCTGACATTTTTTATCTCCTGCTTCTTCTTGTTTTTTTGCGTTTAACTCCACCTTCGGTATGCTTATCTTCTCCGCTCCCTTTTTTTACTTCAGGAACAGACATCGGAATACCCCCGGCGCCGAACTGATCAACCTCAGGGTGGAATTCACTCGCCGATACAGCTGCCATCGGATGTGAAGGGAGCTCCTCTTCGATTCTCTGAACTTCAACCTTCATCATATATTCCATTATCTCCTCTTTCATGTTTATCAGCATGTCAGAGAATATTCTTGAACCTTCGATTTTATATTCAACAAGAGGGTTCCTTTCACCATACCCCATTGCCCATATTCCGTCACGAAGGTGATCCATAGAAAGAAGGTGTTCACGCCACTTATTGTCAATTACCTGAAGAGAAATGAGCCTTTCGAGAACTCTCATATCTCCGGCTCCGATTTTCAGTTCTTTATCCTTATATCTTGAAGTGAGTTTTTCGATAAGAAGTTCAATAAATTCTGAATATGAAGTTTCAAGAGGATTGATTTCATTATAATCAATATCCAGGGTAAATTTCTGTTTTATCCACCCCTTAAGCCCTTCAAGATCCCACTGTTCAGGGTGACGTTCACCCATGGTGAAATATTCAATACGGGTATTGATTACCTCTTCAAAATATGTGTATATTTTGTGCGAAATATCAGCTCCATCAAGGATCTCATTTCTCTCTTTATAAATAAATGTCCGCTGAGCATTCATAACATCATCATATTCAAGGAGATGCTTCCGGATCTCAAAGTTCCTCCCTTCAACACGCTTCTGCGCGCTTGCGATGGCCTTGGATACCATGGGGCTTTCAATCTCCTGCCCCTCCTCCATACCGAGCCTTTCCATTACTTTGCTTATTCTCTCAGAGCCGAAAAGCCTCATGAGATCATCTTCCAGGGAGAGATAAAACCTTGATGAACCGGGGTCACCCTGACGTCCAGAACGTCCTCGCAGCTGGTTATCTATCCTTCTTGACTCATGCCGTTCTGTGCCGAGTATATGAAGCCCGCCGGCTTCAACAACAGTATTGTGATTTTTTATCCAGTCACGCCCGTTTTTAATAATGGCGACAGCCTTGTTTTTATCCTGTCCCTGCATCTCCTCGATAAACTTTTCCGCTTCATCGAATTCAGAGTTTATTATTTTATACCTGAAATTCTCCCAGAGTTCTCTTGCCTGGCCGGGGTTATGGTTTTCAACATCATCAGCATAGGTCCGTCTCCCGCCGAGAACTATGTCTGTACCACGACCCGCCATGTTTGTAGCAATTGTTACCGCTCCAGGACGGCCAGCCTCAGCAACAATCTGTGCTTCCTTCTCATGGTATTTAGCGTTAAGTACATTGTGAATAATTCCTTTAGATTTTAAAGCATTTGAAAGTTTTTCAGATTTCTCAATAGAAATGGTTCCTACAAGAATCGGTCTCCCTTTGTTTGTGTAGTCAGATATCTCCTGTGCGATTGCATTAAATTTCTCACGTTCAGTTTTATAAACTTTATCCGGGTTATCTCTCCTCACAAGAGGGAGGTTGGTAGGGATAACAGCAACATCAAGTCCGTATATCTTTTTGAATTCAACTGATTCTGTTTCAGCAGTTCCAGTCATACCTGAAAGTTTTTTATACATCCTGAAAAAATTCTGGAAAGTGATCGATGCCAGTGTCTGGCTTTCACGTGCTACTGTGACGTTCTCTTTTGCCTCAAGAGCCTGGTGCAGGCCATCAGAGAACCTTCTCCCGGGCATAAGCCTTCCGGTGAATTCATCAACAATTATAACCTCGCCGTCTTTCACTATGTAATCAACATCCTTATGAAAAACAGTATGAGCTTTCAGAGCCTGATTTATATGGTGGATAATATCAATATGCTTGTTGTCATAGAGATTATCGATCTTCATTATACGCTCGATATGAGCTACACCCTCTTCAGTGAGAGTGGCATTTCTGTCCTTCTCATTCACCTCATAATCCACACCCTCTTTCAGCTGAGGTATAAGTTTGTTTATCAGAGTATATTTTTTTGTAGATTCTTCGATTGAACCGGATATAATAAGAGGGGTCCTTGATTCATCAATAAGGATTGAGTCAACCTCATCCACGATACAGTAATTCAGTTCCCTCTGAACCTTAAGGCTTTTATGCTCAACCATGTTGTCGCGGAGGTAATCAAAACCGAACTCATTATTTGTACCATAAGTTATATCAGAACCGTAAGCCTTCTGTCTTTCAACCGGCCCCAGGTTGTGCTGAATTATTCCTACGGAAAGTCCGAGGTATTTATATATGGGGCTCATCCATTCGGCATCACGTCTTGCGAGGTAGTCATTTACTGTAACAACATGAACCCCTTTACCGCTTAAAGCATTAAGGTAAACAGGAAGAGTCGCCACAAGAGTTTTACCTTCTCCTGTCTTCATTTCAGCAATCTGACCTTTATGAAGAACAACCCCTCCCATAATCTGTACATCAAAATGTCTCATCCCGAGAGTTCTCACAGAGGCTTCACGTACAAGTGCGAAGGCTTCAGGGAGTATAGAATCAAGAGATTCACCGCGTTCCACCCTCTGCCTGAAATCGTTCGATTTAGAAAGCATCTCCTGGGGAGTAAGCTTCTGATAGCTGTTTTCAAGAGCATTCACCCTGTCAGCAAAGGGCTGTAGTTTTTTCCTGTCCCTTTCAGGTTTAGTACCGAAAACGGTATTAAGAATTATTTCTAACATATATACATCCTGTATTGAGGTTAATTTAGTGATTACAAATTTATCGAGTGGTAAAAACTTGTTAATGTTACATAAACATACCCTCCGGTCTATTTATCAAGAAATTATTTAACGGTAAAGCTCATTTTATAGATAATTTTATCTGGAGGATTAGCCGGGGAACTTCTGCCGGATGAATATTACACTTTATTACTAAGAATATACTGAACAGACTCAATTCTGTCTTTCAGTTCAGCAATTCCATCTCCGGTTTTTGCAGAGCCGAAAACTGCATCAGGATACCTGTTTTTGACAACATTAATCTTCATTTCATCTGCAACATCTGTTTTATTAAAAAAAAGAATTACGGGCTTTCCTTCAATTTTAAGCGAGTTGAGTTCCTGAACAACAGTTTGTATATTAGATTCAATATCCGGGGCATTAATATCCACTGCATGAACAATATAGTCGGAATTTTCTATATCCTCCAGTGTAGACCTGAATGATTCAATAAGATTTGCCGGAAGGTTCTGAATAAAGCCCACTGTATCTGTGAGCAGAGTTTTTAAACCATCTCTTATATAAACGGTTCGCGTGTAGGAATCCAGGGTTGCAAAGAGCCTGTTTTCAACAAAGAGATCATCTTTTGCCAGCAGGTTTATCAGTGTAGATTTCCCTGCATTAGTATATCCCACAACAGCGCCAAGCAGCTCTCCACGCCTTGAATTCCTCGTTCTTTTTCTATGCTCTTCATATTTTTTTAACTTATTTTTCAAAGTGTCGATTCTGCGGAGAATATGCCTCCTGTCAGTTTCAAGCATTTTCTCCCCGGGCCCCCGCGTTCCTATACCTCCCCCGAGGCGTGAAAGCACACCGCCAAGACCTTTAAGGCGTGGAAGAATATACCTCAGCTGAGCAAGTTCCACCTGGATCTTCGCTTCGGCACTCCTTGCACGTCTGGCGAAAATATCGAGAATAATCTCATTACGGCCCACAATGCGGCACTTCAGGGTGTCCTCGAGATTACGGATCTGCACTGGCCTGATATTATTCAGATCAAAAACAATGAGCTTTATATCTTTTTCAGCGATGAGATTCCTGACGATCTCCACGTACCCTTTACCCAGTATAAATGCCGGATCTACTGATTCGCGCTTTACAGTTACTGTATCAACAATAACTGCTCCCGCTGTTTTTACAAGGAGCCGGAGCTCTTCAAATGAATATTCAGATTTTAACGGGTTATCACCTTTTAGAATTACAGAAACAAGAAGGGCTCTCTCATCCGCGGACGAGGGAATTCTATTTACCGATGCATCCATGAAGACCTATCTTTGAGCCGGGTATAATGCCATGTTTTGCAAACCACCACTGGTTCACTTCAAGTGCATATCTGACTTCAGATGATGAATTATATAAAACCGATGTGTCAAGGGGCTGCATCTGCAGTATATCCGTGATTACTCCTCGCGAATCTATAAATGCGATATCAAGGGGGATATAAGTATTCTTCATCCAGAATGAGAGCCGTCTATCCTTTTCAAATACAAAGAGCATGCCGCTGTTTTCCGGGAGAGAAGTTCTATACATAAGCCCCTTCTCCCTTGCCTGTTCTGTTGCTGCAACCTCTACATTGAGTCTGATCTCACCGCCGCTGCCATGCAGCATCAGCTGACACTTTTTTAATTCGGAAGAAACTCCGCCTGAACTGAAAAGGATAAGGAATGATAGTAAAACAGTAAAAACTCCTGCAATTAAAAACCTGGAAAAAACGGGTTGTTCTATTTTAAGCAAATTGAAATTCAGCAATTAAAAGCTCCGTTTAAAACTCGCCATGATATTCAAACCGGATAATCCTGTTTGGCCTTTCATCACCTTCACACATAACCGCAAAAGTGAATATTATCTGATCATAATAACTGAATTTAATCCCCGGGTTAAAAAGCCAGTCGCTGCCGTCCCTGAAATCCCAGTAAACACGCTCAACTTCGAAGTTAAATCTGAAAAATTCACCGAGAGGTATATCCAGTGATGTAAAGTAGGATGTATTATCAGGTTTATAATCGGGCTGAGTGGGGGTACGTATACCCACACTTAAATACTGCTCTGAATCAAAAAGATAAATTGACCCGGTAAAGACAAAGTAAGGGCCGTATATTACACGGTTCAGGTCATTCTTTTCATCCTCATCGTCATCCTCTTCAAGACCTTCGTATCCTGTATAGAAAGAATCGTACCCTGCAGCGATGGCAATTGGAAAGGATTCATGTCCGTCAGTAAATTTAATTTTCGCTATAACACCGGGCACATTAAACTGCGGTTCATCCCGGCCTATTGCGCTCTGGACATCAAGAGATACACCTAAATACACAATATCATGAAGCCCGAGAAATGTCTTGAACTCCATGCCGCCGTTATCATATTCCAGAAGAGAAACTTTATAAGTACCCTGTGCAATTGTGAAAGCTGTGGGACTATCAATTACCGATGTCTGCTTCCCCTGGGGGTAAATATCTGTTTTATAAAATATTAAAATCAGCAGCGATAAAACAGCTGTTTTCACTGTAAATCTTTTCATCACAATACCATAATTATTTTTTTATTAATATCGGCTGAATCTGAAAATTGATGGAGAGTTTTGTCACTTACAGCAGCTGTTCTGAATATTTATAAGTTCTTCAATTCCTTTTCCGGCGATTTCAACCATTCTGTTCATTCTATCAATACTGAATGGTGCCTGCTCACTGGAACCCTGAATTTCTATCAGTTCAAGTTTACTGTTCATTACGATATTCATGTCAACGTCAGCGCGGGAGTCCTCTGAATAATCGAGATCAAGAAGAATTTCATCATCAACAATACCGATTGAAATTGCTGCTATATTACCTTTAAGCGGACTTTCAGGCAACAGACCTTCACGGAGCATCCTGTCCACAGCAAGCTTCATCGCTATATAACCGCCTGTTATGGAAGCAGTACGCGTGCCTCCGTCAGCCTGAAGAACATCGCAGTCAATAAACATTGAGAATCCCCCGAAACGTCCAAGGTCAATTCCTGCACGGAGAGATCTGCCGATGAGTCTCTGGATTTCAACAGAGCGCCCGTCCCTCTTGCTGAATTCCCGTTTTGTTCTTTTACCTGTTGAATAGGGGAGCATTGTGTATTCTGCGGTGAGCCAGCCGATGTTTTTATTCTTTGCAAAATCCGGAACATCTGTATCCACACTTGCAGCACAGATAACTTTAGTATTTCCCATGCTGAAAAGCACTGAGCCGTAGGAGTTACTGCATATATCAACAACAGCAGAGGTTTCCCTAATTGAAAAAGTCCCCCTGGTACTGTTCTTTCTTAAGTTCTTCATCAAGTTCCCTGTTCTCTTCCCTGAGTTTTTTAATCTCTTTAAGGTCCTCAATTTTCCTGTCAATGTTTTTATGGTAGGGGTTATAATCCCTGGCAGTATTGAATTCGTTTATGGCTGAATCAATATCGTCCGCAACAAAATGTTTTATACCCTTCCTGTAATGCGCTTCAGCCTTAACTTTATCCTCAACAGTAATTACTTTAGGTATCAGTTTGAATGTTGCAGTTATAGAATAAACAGGGCCGAAAATACCATTATCAGAATATGATGCATCCAGACCGAAAGCTACATCTTTAATTGCATAGTTGAATCCCATACCCATTGTGTATGTACCGGCATCATTGAATCGCCACCCGCCCCTCAGGTAAAGAATCTCAAGATAATTTAATTCAATACCGGTATTTATCCTGAAACTCTCCTCAAATCCGTATGTAAAATCATATAGATCGGACATATTAATCATATATTCTGTAAAATCAACGTTGAACCCGAACCACTTTGTCATCTTGTATGAAGTACCAAACCTTATCATTCGCGGCAAAGGGTCATCCTTGGCATTAGTACCGAGGTTTACTATGGATAAACCTACACTGAAGTTTCTCAAAGGACTGTCAAAAGGTGAATACAGATACATATCTTTGAGAATACCGACATCAACAGCAACAGAGCTCAGAAAGAGTGTATCGATTTTCTGATAAATATATTTCACAGAACCACCCAGATAAAACAGCTCAAGGTCATATCCGTAACCCACGCTGAAGTTGCCGTTATAAAACTGAACTTCCCCTGTTTCATTACCATCAATATCAATTTTTTCGAAAGGGGGGACCCAGAAAAAAGAGTTTGAAAGAGCGAGCCAACCTCCATACACTTTCTGCGCCATGCTTATGTTTTCAAATCGTGAATCCAGTATAAGCTCATGGTGGAATATAGAAAGTACGGGGTATTTTAATGTCGCAAGACCCGCGGGGTTATAGTAGAGAGAGTTTATATCATTAATTTCAGCAGTGAAAGCCTCCCCCATACCAAGAGGTCTGCTCCCCACTCCAAGCTCCAGAAAATCAGCCCCGGATGTGCCTATGCTCCCCTCCGCAAAAAGCATTGAGGGGATAGACAGAAGGAGCAGGAGATATATAACTCTAATTATCTTCATTTTATTTATTATGACAGCTAAATCGATTCAGGATACAGTATAGCTCCAAATTACGCAAGAAAATAATTGATATACAGCATTAAAGAAACAGCCGTGTATAAGAATCACCGTTATAACCTGAACCGGCGTCAATGGATTCAATTGAAATTATTTTTTCACTGACATTAATTTCGTCAATCATCAGGGCAATATCTTTTTTTTCATTCTCTGAAGTAATGAGAATACACTTATTCATGCCAATCCTCATGAAAAATGAATCCATCTCAAGCCGTTTTCTGATCCTTGAGAGGAGGAGTTTCATAATAAACATATTCTCTTTTACTGAAAAATTATCAAGAGTTAGTATGGAACGGGTCATCCCCTTTACCGCCGGTGAATTCATGACAAGTTCAAGCATTAAAAGAGCTTCTTCATAAGAAAATGCTGATGAATAAAAATTTAAACGGTTTTTCATAATGTATAGAGAGAATGGAATCTCCATATTTCTTTTAAGAGTTTCAAAAATTTCATTTTCATTATAATACTCATTCTCAACCTCCGGAATTACAGCTAAAATCGGAGAGAGGTACTGCTCGAAGGAACTCATGCTGTTTTTTATAACCGGATTTCCTTTGCCATAATCACAAATGCTGCATAGTCTCACAAAGTAAATTACCCGTTTATTATCATCCGGCCGGAAAACTGTTTCGAGTTTTTTTTTCATAAAAAGATCTCTGTTTATTAAAGCCGAATTCAGCATGTATCCTGTATTATTCTCATACATACTGATAAAAAGAGGATCCTTTGTGCTGAAAAAGAGATCGGCTGTCAGTGTTTCACTTATCCTGTTTAAATCAGTTCTGAATGCGGAATCGATGAAATTATATTTCAGTATAAGAAAACGGCTGAAGCCGCTCTGTTTCATACCTGTTTCAATATAATCATTAAGATCATCTATATCATCATAAACGTCTATATCCAGTGAAAAAGGATTAAAGTCAGAGGTTAGAGATGCTTCATCTGCTTTATGCTTAAGTTTATATATAAGCTCATCACATCTCTGCAGCATTGTTAATTTCAATACAGGTTCTATCTTTACCGGAGATGGTGTTTCCGTTTCTGCTGTTTTTTCATGTGAATAAATTTTATTCAGCAGAGAACTGAGCTCCGGATTAAATGTTTTTTCCCTGAGTATGTTAACAGGCGCTTCTGCCGGAGTTTCCGGTTCCCCATCAAGATCTTCAACAGTTACCCTAAGCAGTTCAGTATTCTGAAGCATATATATCTCCACAGATTTAACTCTTATCTGAATTAACGGTATTTTTAAGCACTATCTTGACATAATAAACTATATATCTATTTCAATAACTTAAAAGTTATGCCACAAACTATTATCTTAAAAAAAATTTTTAAAATCATTTTTTTTAAATAAAATCTTATTGACATTATACGGGTTGATTTGGTATTTATCTTCCTGTCTTTAACGCTACATTCCCCTGTAGCTCAGTCGGTAGAGCAGTTGGCTGTTAACCAATTGGTCGTAGGTTCGAGTCCTACCGGGGGAGCAGAAAAATCAAGCAGCTTGAAAAAGCTGCTTTTTTATTTATGTACTAAATATATTTAAAATCGTACTTCTGTAATTTTAAAGCCTCTTTACAGCTTATTCCATCTAAAACTTTAACAGGTTCAATCCTATCTCCTGATTAAATTCTCTCTCTACCGCACCTTCAATCTTATTAATGATTATCTCGCATGCTGCGGAAACGTCTGCTTTTACAAAATGTCCCCCTCTCACTGTATTGGTTTCATCACTGAAATTCACATGTAAATGAATATATACTTCACCATCTTTACTTGTAATATTACCGGTGAGAGAAGTTATTTCAAACATCCCTTTGAAAACTTCAGTTTTATACTCCTTTGTTTTTACGTTAAACAGACCAATTTCAATAAGATTGCTGGCACCTATCCCCGATATGCAGCCTGTTTTAATCTCTTCTTTCAGACAGAGTTCTTTAATACTGCTGATTATCTCCTCGCCCTTGTCTACTCTGACAACATAATAATTGTTAAATTTTCTGAAATCCATCCGGTTTATCCTCCAGGTTTAATACTATAATCAACTTACAGGTCTTATGCACTGATGTCTAAAATTATTTCCCAAAAAAAACTATCTGCATCTCCGTCAGCCTGAGAAAACAATTAAAATTCGAATTCCTTCATTTTAATCAGCTCTCTATAGCTGATGCTCCCCCCGAATATATCCAATGCACTGCCGATTGTCAAATCGATCCTCCCCCGCCCCTTTTCATAGACTTTCGTTACATCAGAAAGATCCTTTACCCCTCCGGCATAAGTAACAGGAATTGAGCAGCACTCCGCAAGAACTGAAACAAGCCTTTCATCGACCCCCTGCTTAAGACCCTCAACATCAGCGGCATGAACAAGGAACTCGTCACAGTACTCTTCCAGTCTCGCTATATTTTCCCTGTTAATATCATATTCAGTAAACTTCTGCCACCTGTCTGTGACAACAAAATATTTACCATCTTTGAACCTGCAGCTCAGATCCAGTACAAGGCGTTCTCTCCCGACAGTACTTTTCATTACCTCCAGGTTATCCATATTAATCATCCCGTTAGAAAAAACATAGGATGTCACAATAACATGGGTCGCACCTGCATCAATGTACTCCATGCCATTTCCGGGATTAATTCCTCCGCCAACCTGAAGCCCTTCAGGATAAGCTTTCAGTGCGTTTAGAACCTCCTCCTCATTTCCGGGCCCCAGCATTATAACATGACCACCGGTTAGATTATCCTTTTTATATAGTTCAGCATAATATGCTGCTCCCTTGTCAGAGACAAAATTTTCTACAGCGCCGGAATCATCAAGTGAACCGCCGACAATCTGTTTAACCTTTCCATTGTGAAGATCGATACATGGCCTGAATCTCATATATCCTCCTGATCAGAATTTTAAGTCTGCAAACATCTATTTTAAACCAAGACAGATTTCTCACCGAAGAATTTACAGGAGTTTGAAATGACCGTACAATTAATATTCATTTCGAAGTTATGGGAGAAATCTCAATATATATGTTTTCATGAATAACAAATTAATCCTCTAACTACATACAGTCTGATTTTTCATAAACTTCTTTTATATAATGGCAGTATAAAAATTACTGCCGCAGATATAACTGTTCCGGCAATGAATGTATTTGTATACCCAGCTGCTTCAGTGATTGCTCCTGAAAAAAAACTCCCCGGCATTTTCCCCATCACCTCAGCAGAAGCAAGTATTGTATAATGCGTAGCACCAATACGTTTATCAGAGTTCCACATCATAAATGCAAAGAGTGTTGTAGTGAGTACCCCTCCGAAAAAATGTTCCAGAAGAGTTGACGCAACAACATAACCCTTACAGGGAATACCAAGAGTGAGATATGTAATAAAAATAAGCGGGAAGAGCCGGGCTATTGATGCCATGAGAAGAGCCCTGTACACATGAAATTTTGATGCCAGTACCCCTCCGGCAATAGAACCCGCAATAGAGGCAGCCATACCGTAAGTCCCCACCCAGAGCCCTATCTCCGCTGATTTTATTCCTGAATCAATGAGGAACGGTTTGAACATTACATCTATAATAATCTCACCGAACTTGTATGTGCAGACAAACAGGAGAAGCCATTTAAACGCCGGGTATTTTACGGAATCGATAAATATGGAAGCGGTTTTCAATATACCCGCCTGTTCTGATTCAGCAGTTCCGGACAACTTCCCCTCTTTAAGGAATAATATCATCAGCAGGGGAATTGCGGCAAAACACGCCATTATTACAAATAGAAGGTTCCAGCTTATAATTGAACTGAGCCATACAAGCAGACCTCCGCTTATAATCATTCCGAGTTTGTAGCCGGCAACCTGTGCAGTATTACCTAATCCTATATCTCCCTCTTTCAGAATATCAACTGCAAGGCCGTCAACAGCTATATCCTGCGTCGCTGCGAAAAAATTCATAAAAAAAACATTTAACAGCAGGTGGACAAATCCTGACCGTGATGTATAAAAAGCAGCAATCATTGAAATAATAAGGAGAATCTGTAAAGGGATAATCCATGAACGTCTCCTCCCAATCCTGCTGCTCCAGTATGAATCAAGGAGCGGAGCCCATAACGCTTTAAGGAGCCAGGGGAGCGCAAGAGCAGTGCTGTAACCTATAATTGTAAGGGATATTCCGCTCTCCCTCAGAAAAACCGGAAGCGCAGTTACCTGGAACCCGAATGGAAGCCCCTGCGACAGATATAAAAACAGCAGAAGTGTCAGAGTATAAATTTTTTTAAAATTTACTTTATTTTTAAAAGACATAATGTATAGTGACTCCCCTGTTCAGGTAATTCTGCATACCAGCACTACATTAAACAGTCAATTATAAAATTATAGACAAATATTTGCTAAATATTTGTTGACTATTTTAATTAATTTGTTATTTTGTCTACACATGGAGGTAATATTATGAAAGGAATCAAAGTTCCTACTGAAGTTTATTCAAGAGTTGTGGGTTATTTCCGCCCTGTTTCACAGTGGAATTATGGAAAACAGGATGAATTCAGCCAGAGAGCTGATCTTAAATTTGATCCCGTATTCTCAGATAATGAGAAATGCAGATGCAGCAGAGACTAATGTCAACTTTATAGATTAATAAAGTTGACATTTAATTATTATAATTTTCCATATCCCTATGGATAATTATAATAACCGTGATAAAATACTATCAATTCTCTATAACTCCTTTGGCAGTTGGGTATCAGGGGAGGAAATCAGCCGTGAGCTTGGCATAACAAGAACCGCTGTCTGGAAGAATGTAAACATTCTCCGCGATACCGGTTATATTATTGAATCCTCCAATAAATCAGGGCACAGGCTCACATCTTCAAATAATATTCTCAATGAATTTGCCATACGAAAAAATCTCAAAACTTCCGTTTTCGGCAAAAGGGACATCCGCATCTTTGAAGCAACGGATTCAACAAATATCGAAGCTTTTAATCTCGCAGCAGCAGGTGCTCCGGAGGGAAGCATTGTTATTGCTGACAGGCAGAAAGCAGGGAAAGGGAGAATGGGGAGAGCCTGGTCATCTCCTGCGGGGAAAAATGTCTATATCTCAGTAATACTCCGCCCGGGTATACCGCCATACCTTGCGCCACGGCTTACAATTGTCACAGCGGTTGCCCTCTCCGACACTTTAATCGAATCCGGAGTTCCGGGCCACAGGATCAAATGGCCCAACGATATTCTCGTTGGAGATAAAAAAATTTCCGGCATACTTACCGAGATGAAGGGCGATACAGACTCAATCGAATTTATCATTACCGGAATCGGAATCAATATCAATGCTTCACTGGCTGATTATCCACCGGAACTGCAGAGCACTGTTACAAGCCTGAATATAATTTTAAACAGAACTACTGACAGGAATGATTTTACCGCTCTCCTTCTCTCAAATCTTGAAAAATACTACAACCGGTTTCTTATGGGGGAATTCAGCGGCATACTCTCAACATGGAAAGAACGCGCTGACATTATAAACAGGGAGATTAAAGTACAGCAGTTTAATGAAACTTTTACAGGCCGTGTTATTGATCTCAACGAAGATGGAAACCTTCTCGTTGATACAGGCATGGAAATAAAAACTGTTAATTCAGGTGATATAAACTATTTATAAAAGGAAACACTTATGAGTTTAGCAATTGCGCTCCTTTTTCTCGGGGTTATGTTTTTTATAGGAATAATAAAACCGGGCAGAACTTCTTCCGCTGCGGATTTTTTTGTAAGCGGCCGCAGCGGTTCTGCATTAAAAATTACAGGTTCCCTTGTTGCGACAATCATCGGAGGTTCCGCAACATTGGGAGTCGCGGGCCTCGGGTTTTCCATGGGGCTCCCTGCTCTCTGGTGGCTTCTTTCAGGCTCAATATTTCTTTTTATATTAGGGATATTCTTCGCGGGGAAAGTCAGGAGCCTTGAAGTTTATACGCTTCCAGAAGTTCTTTACGCGCAGTACGGCAGCGGAACTCTAAGAATTATTTCATCAATTGTTATTATTACAGCCTGGCTTGGCATCATCGGGGCCCAGATTGCCGCTGCGGGGAAGTTCATGGAGATACTCTGGCCCGGACATTTTACTGAATCGGTGATTATGTGCGGCTCAGTTTTTATTATCTATACAATTGCCGGGGGCCAGCGATCAGTTATCAGGACAGAGGTTTTCCAGACAATTCTGATTTTCGGCGGTATCGGTTTGCTTTTTATTCTGCTGCTTAACGGCTCAGGATTTATCTGGAACCTGCAGTTACCGGAAGGGCACCTTGATTTTCCTGTGAACAGCAGGTTCGGTTATTCTGACATTCTCGGTTATTTTCTTTTTGTGGGGACATCATACCTTGCAGGACCGGACATGTATTCAAGAATCCTTTCGGCTAAAGATGAAATAACAGCAAAGAGATCTGTACTGGCTGCAGCGTTATTTGTTGCGATACTTGCAGTGCTGATTACATCAATCGGTATTTACGGAAAATCATTATATCCCGGAATTGAATCGGAGTCTGTATTCCCTGTGCTTATTATGGAACAGCTGCCTGACTGGATAAAAGGTATTGTTGTTGCTGCACTTCTTGCCGCATTTCTTTCATCAGCTAATACCTGCCTTATAACAGCATGTATCATACTCAACTCGGACATTATCACTCCGTTTTATTATAAAAACAGGCTTGATGAAAAGAAACAGATTATAATAACACGAATCCTTATACTTATTATTGGAGCAGCTTCTATATCAATAACCCTCTATTTCGGCGGGATTATTAAATCAATGTTATTCGCTCTAACTATATATACAACAGGCCTTATAATACCTGTTATACTGGGATTCTACAGGGAGAAACTGAGTCTTAACAGACATGGAGCCATTGCAGCAGTTTTAACTGGAAGCGTATCAGCTCTGATCCTTAAATTTCTTTCTCTTAACAAGTACCTTATTCTTATTTTTCCTGCTGTGTTAATTGTAATTTTTTCGGTCAGTTATATTAAGCGGGAAAAATAATTTTTTGCCTTGCATCTTTGGAAAAAAGCCCCGTCTCAGGGGCTTTCTGCATCTGGTATGTTATACGGGAATTATTTTTTATTAAGTTTAATAATGCTGTTAATCTCTTCCTGGGTTAATCCGGCCCGCTGTGCCATTCTCTCCACATTACGTTTCCATTCTTTTTTACCATACTTATTCGGTTCCTTGAGAGAATGGCATCTTCCGCATTTATTTTCATAAACCTTCTGATCCGCAGAAAGATATGATATCTCCGCAGATAGCCCCATAGCTATAATCATAAGGGGGAAGCTGAACTTTCTATATAGTTTCTCTCTCATTTAGGCCACCTTTAATCCGTTGTCTGATTTGAATTAATATATATAATTATCCGAATCGTGAAAAATTTTTTTATGTTATTTACAAAAAAATTATGAATTTATACCAATCACCAAATGATTTTTAATCGTTATTAAGAGAAAAATATGTCTTTTGAAAATATTAAACCATGGATTGTTTCATTGAGGCTGCGGACTCTTCCCCTTTCCGCGTCATGTATAATTATGGGGAGTTTCCTTGCCGCCTACAAAGGGAATTTCGATATAATTGTATTTTTCCTGGCTCTTGCAACAACACTTCTTCTGCAGATTCTCTCAAATTTATCAAATGAATATGGTGATATGGTTAAAGGAACCGATTCTGCCGGAAGAGTCGGACCTGAAAGATCGATACAGAAAGGAGAAATAACCCTCCGGCAGATGAAAACAGGTATGCTTATAACTTCAGTAATTACCGCTGTTTCAGGAACAGTTCTTGTTGTTTATGCTGCAGATCTTTTATTTATATTGATTTTTATTCTCACTGGAATTGCCGCTATAGCTGCTGCTGTTAAATATACTGTAGGGAAAAAACCTTACGGATACAGGGCACTGGGGGATCTTTTCGTATTTATTTTTTTCGGACCTGTTGGAGTAACAGGAAGCTTTTTTCTGCATACAGGGTTCTTTGAAGCGGATCTTCTTCTCCCTTCATTCACATCAGGGCTGCTAAGTGTTGCAGTGCTTAACCTGAATAACATGCGGGATATGGAAAACGATCTCCGGCATAATAAAATTACTCTTGCCGGCATTTTCGGAAAAAGTAACAGCAGGTTTTATCATCTTGTACTTATTTCTGCTGCCATTGCTTCAAGCCTTCTTTTTTCATTTATAAACAACTTCAGTTTTTATAAATATATCTATTGTATTACATTTATTCCGGCACTTATCAGTCTCCGGAAAGTTTTTATATACTCCGATCCCGCAAACCTTGATCCTGAACTCAGGAGAACAGCCGTTTCAAATCTGATTAATTCAATAGGATTCGGTATAGTTCTTCTTATCTGAAAAAGTGATTATTTTTATCTAAAAAATAATAGACTCATCCCGCCATTGTATTATTATGTATTTTGGCTCTAATTAAATATTGCACAGGTATTTCATGAATCATTCATACGATGTTATTATAGTGGGTTCAGGACCGGCAGGGCTCGGTGCCGCATTTCATATTGCAGAGAACTCCTCAAAGAGTGTGCTCCTTCTTGAAAAATCTAAAATCAGCTCAGGCGGGCTCAGGAACGACTGTAAACAGAACTACACTTACCCTGTGGGCTTCACTACAGAGCTCTGGACAGAAGATGAAGCTGATCGTATGCTTGCGCTGGTATCGAAGCATCTCAATCCTGAAATAGTACAGCAGCGTAACCTTGATATATATATAAAACGGGCCGAAAACCTCGGAGTAAAGCTGCTTAATATAAAGCAGTCGCACGTGGGTACAGACAGAGCCAAAGGACTGATCGCAGATCTTATACAGAAGCTCCGGGATAAAGGAGTAACTGTCTCCCTTGAAACAGAAGCCGCTGACATCAACTACGATGCAAAAAAAATATATCTGAAGGATGAATCTGAAATACGTTTCGGAGATATTATACTTGCTCCCGGAAGAGCCGGATACAACTGGCTTCAAAGCCAGATGGATAAAATGAATATTCCATACTCTGACAATGTGGTGGATGTAGGAGTAAGGATTGAAGCACGTGAACGGAACTATCCCATTGTGCAGGATTACTATGATCCTAAATTCATCTTTCCGGGCAGAGTTCGCACATTCTGCACTAATTCAGGTTCAGCTCATATTGTTAAAGAAAAATATGAAAAATATTATTCAGTGAACGGCCATGCCTACTCCACTGATATGACTCCAAACGGCCTTGTGAATTTTGCGATGCTCAAAACTATTACACTTACAGATCCGGTAGTAAGTGGACATCAGTTTGCAGAAATACTGGGGCAGATGGCAATGCAGCTTTCAGGCGGTCAGCCTATGATGCAGAGGATTGGTGATTTCAGGCTGGGGAAGAGATCAAAACGAGAAACATTTAATGACGACCTTTATGACTTTCAGCCAACACTTAAAAACGCGACACCGGGCGACCTGAGCCTCGCGATACCATCCAAGATACTCCGTGATATCTGGAGAGCTATGAAACTGCTCGATACAATTATTCCGGGAATACTTCACCCATCAACTATAATATACTACCCTGAAATTAAAACTTACGCCATAAGACCGGAATTTATAGACAGACATTTCATGGTTAAAAAAAATCTCTACATGATTGGAGATGGCGCAGGAACAAGCAGAGGTATAACAGGTGCCTGGGCATCCGGTATCAGGGCAGCTGAAGGAATTTTGCTGAATTCATGAAAAAGTATTGACTGTAAAATAATTAATTCTGAAAATTTAAATAAATCAATTATAGCGGGGCGGATGTGAAGCGAACATATCAAACAACAGAAATAATAAGAGATATGAATATATAATATTGATTAAAGCCTGAATTAATTTCAGGCTTTTTTCTTTTTAAACTGTTTACGGATAAATTTACTGAAACCAATACTAAACAAGAATAAAAGGAGCAAACCGATGTATCATGAAATTAACCACCCTTTTTTGAAGCACAAACTTACCGCACTGAGAGACAGTAAAACCCAGCATAAAGAGTTCCGGGAACTTGCCAATGAAATTACTATGCTGATATGCTATGAAGCTCTGAAGAATATAGAGATAGAGGACTACAGTATAGAAACACCTATGGCTCCAATGATCGGTAAAAGAATGAAAAATGATATAGTTGTAGTACCTATACTCAGGGCCGGCGTCGGGATGCTTGACGGAATACTTACCCTGGTGCCGAACGCGCGTGTTGGTTTTGTAGGGATGTACAGGGACCATGATACCAAGATGCCTGTTGAATATTACAGCAAGCTCCCTGAAGATGTGAAAAACCCTCTTGTATTCATCATTGATCCAATGCTTGCAACCGGAGGCTCAGTTGTTGCAACCATTGATCTGTTGAAAAAGCGCGGATTCAATAACATTGTGCTTGTTTCAATTATTTCAGCACCGGAAGGTATTAAAACCGTTGAAACAGCTCATCCTGATGTTCCAATTTTTACCGGGAATGTTGATGATCATCTTGATGATAACAAGTATATAATACCGGGTTTAGGAGACGCCGGCGACAGGCTTTTCGGTACAAAATAGTATCAGCAGCTGTATTAAGGGATATCTAACTATTTGTATCCTGCGATACAGCTTAACTATTTTTTCAGCCTGCCCTCTCCAATCTCAGGCATAGACGAAAGCAGCTTACCGGTAACAGAATCCGGAGATTTTAATATTTTTGAACCACGGGTGATCCTGCATAAACTTATTCCCAGATCAGAAGCAATATTTCTCTGGGGAACTCCTTTAAATAGTTTTTTCATCAATTCCCATCTTAACGAAAGATCTTTCCGCTCGTTATCAGTGAGTATTTCTTGAAGAAATTTTTCCATATCCTCAGGCACAGTTATATCCGCGAGAATTTTTGAAATTTCCCTGATGTCAGGCATTGTTATCTCCTGTTCAAAAATTTATGTAATTGTGATAAACCGGAGAAAATTGTAAAGAATAAAAATCCTGCTGCAGACTATAAACCGGGGCTGAATTTTTTTATGTATCCGCTCATATCAAATTTTCTTTTTAACCCGTTATCATTCATATATCTTACTGTGCCGAAAACCGGACGTTCCTTCCAGGGCCGGTCATGTTTACCCAAACACCAGGCTATCCCTGTATAACTATTAACATCTCTCCCGTCAATTGCATATTTGTTGTTAAGATAAACCATATAATCGAAAGCAACCTCCGGTGATTCAGTCCATTCAATAAATTTTTTCCCCCAGTACATGCGCATGTAATTATGAATTTTTCCTGTTGTAACAAGTTCATTCTGTGCAGAATTCCAGTAGATATCATGAGTCAGGGATTCTTCAAATTCCCTTCGGGAGTATAAATACTCCCGCCTGTCGGACTTATGTTTTTTTAATGTAGCAGCTGCCCAGGGGGGTATTGAGTCATAAGAATCGTAATTTTTATTATAATATACAAAATTAATACTTAAATCCCTCCTGACAATAAGTTCTTCAAGAAACACATCCCTTCCCGGAGAATCGATTTTAAGTATTTCTGAAACTATAAACAAAGGGGATATCTGACCGAAATGAAGATACGGACTCAACTCAGATGAAAAGTTTAGTGATGGATGATTACGCTTATCCGGGTATTCATCGAGTCGTAATTCAATAAATTTTTTAAGTGTTTGCTCTGCTGCCGGTGTCCCGCTTTTCAGGTTTGCAACAGGCATAACTGTTTTATCAATATCAAGTTCCGCCATGATTGAATCAATATCAGAAAGATTTACACTGTTAAGGTTTAGAGGGAGCGAACTATTTACCGGTTTTATCACAGGAGGGAGTTCTGAATAAAACTTCATAAGTGCTGTAATCTTAGGCCTGAATGTTGCAGCAGAGTACTCCTCTTTTGCAGAAGCTGTTTCAACCGGAACAATTACATCTGATTCAACAGCAAGAAAAAGGCAATTCACAGATGAAGATGCCTCTTTTCTCCAGATTAATTGGTGTTTTAAATAACCGAAATCCGCCACTACAGCAGCGGCATTTTCCGCAAGTCTCAAAACTCCTTCAACCGGCTCGATAATCCACGTTATCATTTTAATGCCAAGCTTCTTAAGCTCCCGCTCAACCTCAGCAAGTCCATCAATCATAAACCTATAATGTCTTAAGTTTGCAGAAGGATAGCCTGAGTCTATTCCGAAAAAAACAAGAACAGGTAACCTCTGGGAGTCCGCAATCTGAATTGCATGACTGAGAGCGTGGTTATATTTAGCTCTCTGAGACTGCTGCATCCAGTATAGCACATAATCTCCCTTAACAATATCCTTCCCGTTAAGGTTATGAATTCTTTTATCCTCAACTGAATACATTACGGTCAGCTATTGACCATCTGTTCAGGCTGTCCTGTAGCATCAAGAACTGTAAACCAGAACCTGCTGGTTGGATTTATTTTTCTCTGTTTTGAGATAGCGAGTTCAATTGGAACATGTGTATAATTATTATTCCACTGACCGATAACAAGATCTGTTTTACCGGCCATCCCGGCGTGTACAGCATATTGACCAAGCTGCGCACAGTAAATTGAATCATTCGGAACTGCCGGTGAACTTCTTATCATATAACTTGGATCTATATATTTAAGACTCATCTCAATAGATTTCTGCTTAAAATATTTTTCAATTCTTTCTTTGAGAAAAAGGCCAATATCTTTAAGTTTAACATTACCTGATGCATCCCTTTCTACATTGTCATCCTGCTCCATAAGATTCTGCCCGGCACCCTCGGCTACAACAATTACAGCATGCTGTCTCTCAATAAGCCTTTTTTCAAGATGTTTGAGTAAACCATTCTCTCCATCAAGTTCAAACGGGACTTCAGGTACCAGTACAAAATTAACATCATTCATTGCAAGTGTGGCATTAGCTGCAATAAAACCTGAATGCCTCCCCATAAGCTTCACAAGACCTATACAATTAGGAGCCCCCTTTGCTTCAACATGTGCTGTTACAATTGCATTTACAGCCTGTGAGAACGCAGTTTCAAAACCGAAAGATCTCTGTATAAAACTTACATCATTATCAATGGTTTTAGGGACACCAACAACGGCAAGTTCCATATTTCTTTCTTTTGCAAGGCGGGCTATTTCATGAGCGCCTTTAAGGGTTCCATCTCCCCCGATGGTGTAAAGAATATTAATCTTTAACTTTTGAAGTGTATCCATGAGGATATTCATATCATCAGTACCGCCACGGGATGAACCTAACATTGTACCGCCGTTCATATGAATATCACGGACAATATCCGGAGCTAACTCAATCGGGGCAAAACCTTTAGCCGGATTTAATCCATTATAACCGTATCGGATCCCGTATATCTTTTTTGCACCATACCTGTAATACGATTCCATAACAATTGATCTTATTACATCATTAAGCCCCGGGCAGAGACCTCCGCATGTTACAATTGCAGAAACTGTATTTTCAGGCTCAAAATATAAAGTTTCTCTCGGACCTGCAAGTTCAAATGTCAGTTCAGAATCTATTGTAGCAGTGTCCTGGTTTAATAGCATTACGTTGTAAAGCATTCTTTTTTCATCTTTTACAAAATTCATATCATTAAGATTGAATTTATCAATAAGAGGGGATTTTATTTTTCTTTCGCCAATTTGTGTTATTGTCAGTGGCATAAAACAGCTCCGTTTATTTAATTATAGAATTAATATCAATATCCCATGCATCAGCCGCATAAACCAGGATCTCCATTTCATCATCTTTAATGTTAGCATCGGATCTGGAAATCTCAATGGAATACTTTAAAATTTTTTCCCGGTTTTTTACTGAAGCGAGGTTATCAATTCTTTCTTTCAGAATATCAACAGAGGTTATTTCAGAATCGACTTCATTAAAAATTTCATGATAATCATCAAATCCCATCTCTTCAGCAATGAGGTTCATATTATCAAGATCCAGCGGAGTTATTACTCCGTGAATACTGATGATATATTTACACAATCCTATTAGTATTATCTTTTCTTCATGTGTTAGAGTTTCTGGCATATTTATAACTCCTCGATTGTTTTAATTATAAAATAATCAGGAATTGCAGAATTTCAAATATTACAACAAATTATTATTTTTTATATAAAAGTTTTTAAAAAGACATTGTTCATTATATACGGCAGGAAAAAAGGGAGTGCCGCTGCCAGTGAACTTTCATTCAAACTGGCAGCCTATCTCGGTTAGCCTAATGCAGCACTGAAATACTTAACAGGCTCTATTCCGTAAACTTTTTTAAAGTCTTCTCTATTCGGGCAAACTTTGCATGATGTCCACATCATCCCGAACTTAAGTTGTGCAAGTTTATTGTCCATTTCAAGGAAATGAGCGTATCCTTTTTCATCAATTTTGTAATTTTTTACAAAATTAAATCTGCATTCTTCACACTTTGTGGAATTTTCTTTTGCTCTATAGCTTATAAACGGCATATTGTCCCCCCATTTATTTTATTATTTACCTCTCAAAGAGGTATACTGAACAAATTAAAGAAAGTGTATAGCAAAGTCAAAGGTGTTTGTACAAAAAAAAATTGATTAACCTTGCCATAAAGTATGAACCTGATAAAAGGAAAAAAGGTACAGTGCCGAAAAACATGGCCATTTCCATTTTTTTAACGACTGTAGAATGCAAGACCTTCTTTCCGAAAAAATTAAGATGATAATTACTCGGATCCTTTGCCCTTCTGTAAACTGTAATAAAGATTTTAATCTTAATGGACAACGTAACGAACATTACAAGTCCTGACATTATCCATGATAACATTACCAGATTAATATCTTTCAAAAGATGCGGCTTGGTAATAAAAACAACAATACATGTACCCGCCAGAATAACATTGCTGAGAGTAGTATTGATAAAAGTTTTTAAAGAGCCTTCACTTCTTTTCGTTACATAAGTCACCAGTGCTGCTATATGACCTAAAAACGAAAGGAACAGGGCGAGTAATAAAAAAGTTATTATCATTATAATTATTTATTTAATTTTCGTTTTAAAGTTACAATTTAGTTAACATTTTTGTATTAACGTTATAAATTTACAAAAATATTATTAGTTAGTCAAGAAAAATAAGTGGTAGTTTAAACGGGGTGTTAATTTTTTTAATATTAAGTTACGATTTATTAATATTTTCTTTCATTTATTGAAGCTATTCTAAGATTCATCGAAGAAAAAGTTTTTTTTGCTTCATTTTTCACATTAGTATTGGGATCATTCATTGCTTTTTTTACAGCATTTAAAGCGGATTCTGTGTTATACTTGGCAAGAGCTCTGATTGCTTCGATGCGAACATCGTAGTATTTATCAGAAAGCAGTTCGATCAGCGTGCTTATTGACTGACTATTTCTGAGAAGGGACATCGATTTTATAGCTTCAAGTCTTATACTTTTATACTCATCATAACACGCCTTATGCAGCAGGGGGAGACCGCACTCTTTTCTCTGTTTTCCAATGTTAACAACTGTTGTGAGCCTTTTAGCAACACTTTCATTCATGTTTTTTACCATAAGCATAAATGGAGCATCCTTGAGGGAGCTTACCCCCTTTTCATCCCCGATATAGCGTATTGCTTCTTCAGCGGCTTTCCGTACTTCAGCGCTCGAATCTGTAAGAGATCCGATAAGTGCATCAAGTCCCATTGAATTTCTTGTTCTTCCCAGCGCCACAACCGCATCATGCCTGATTCTTGAATTGCTGTGATTTACAAAATCAAGGAGATAAAAGGCCATTGTTTCCATCTCCATCTCACCAATTGTCCTTACTGCTTCAGCCTGGATAGCTGTTTTTTTATCCTTAAGAGCAATGGCCAATATCTGAGTTATCCTGTCATCATCTTTAGAATAATAATGAGGAAGCACACGCAGAAGTTCAATCTGTTCACCCGGCGAACCGCCCGATATGATTTCCTGAAAATTATCAATTACGCTTGTATCACCATATCTGGCAAAAAGTAGAGCGCATCTGTTACGGACAATCTGTTCTTTATCTTTTAGAAGAAACCGGGCTTTTTCAAGTTCTTCAGAATTTTCGCTATTAATATCAAAAAAAGCGATTAAAGCATCAACTCTGATATTGGAATTTCTGTGTTTAAGATATTCCAACAGCTTATCGCTTTTCTTATCATCTTTTAATTGTTGTACTTTCTTTCTTCCAAACATTGGTTCACCAGATGGTATTTAGCTTTACAAATTTCAAGGCCTGACTTATTATCAAAATATCACAATTTCAGAATAAAAAAAGAAAACTAACAGGTATTTATTTCTTAACAATTTCAGTTTAAAAAAAGCTCTATTTACTCCACCGGAAAAGGCAGCGGGGATATATAAAATTTCATTTTTTAAACTATAAAAAATACTCAGGAATTATAACAGAAAACAATTTATTATTTTTTAGGATAAGCAAAGTTGAATACTTGTCAAGCCTCAAATTCTGCTCAAAGTAAATAAATGATTAAAAAAAATCTTGAAAAAAAGGGCTATACTATTAAATCATTGTTAAAAAGGTAAGAATATGAACTTGCTTAATGTAAAAGAAATAAAACTTTTCGATGCCGATACACTTGAATACGCCGGTTCAATCGTCATGAAAGACTCAGCATCGTGGTCTTATGTTGATGTGAAAGATGACTATATGATTGGAGTAACATCCGGCATGCCTTTAAAAGCCGCGCTTCAATGTATGATGACTTTCAATCTTGTTTATGATATCATTGAATAACAGAGCTGGCATTTATATATGACAGATAAAGAGATGTTTGATTTTGATCCAATTCCGGAAGACGATAAAAAAAATACCGTTGATGACTTTTTTTTATTTGATGATGCCCCTGAAATCAATGAACAGCAGGTAGCAGACGAGCAGGCTCATACCGCTTCTGAAGATGAATTATTTGCCGGAAATACATCACAAAAACGTACGTCAGCTGATTTTGAACCAGACATGGAGATGATTCTTATCACCGCTCAATCATCCATGATTATAGAAGGAATGAAACTCATTTCCCAGCATGATTTTAAGTCCAAAAATACAACCATCTTTTCTGAAGCGATAAAAGGTGTTGATTTATATATGAAAATTCTGGAGCGCAACCCTGAAAATTTCAGAAAAACAATGTCAATGCTTTCCACTGATCCGGACTGTATGGATGTTCAGAAAATATCATTTAACCTTTATAAAAACGTTTATGGCGAATTGCCGGAGTCAGATTCACAAAAACTTAAAAGCTTCGAGATTATTAAAGAGCGTCTTCAAAACGGATACAACAAGTCTCTTATTGCATCATCTCTTATTAATATAAAAAAATATTATCTTCTTAGTGGGAGTCTGGATACCATTAAAATTGATAAATCACTCAATCTGAACCCGGATGTTATCAAAAAAGAGATGAACTGCTATGCAAGGCATATCAATATTGCCAGAGAGCTTATCAAATCAGGAAATTTTGAAATCAACAAAGGGATGAAAGGACGCGAACTCAATGTATTTATAATCAAATCTTCACAGCTTCTTGATTACTATTATACAAAAATCGGCAATGCTGAATATGCAGGATATTATCAAAGATTAAATGAAAATTTTAAAAAATATTTTATAGTAAGATAATAACTTCAGATATTAAACTTCACGGGTAACACTTTAATCTTTTTTTGTTAATGACTTTTCTCCTATCAAAAACCAGGTAGTCCGGAATGAAAAACAATAAGGTGCTAATTATAACAGACTCTGTTTCTATGCCAAGGCCCGGGATAAGTTATGAAGATACATGGATTTATCATTTAAAGCAGAAATATCCTGAACTTGATATTATTGACAGGCCGGCAAGAGGAGCAATTTCACGGCGCCTCGTGACAGAGGGGGGCGGCGGAGTCGATCTTCTTGAAACCTACATGCCCGGGACAGTAATAATTCAGCTTGGCCTTGCAGAGTGCGCTCCTCGATTATTTAAAAAATCCGGTGCTGAATTCTATTTCATGAACAAAATACTCTCACCGGCATTACGCACAAAGTATATAAATTATATTAAGAAAAAACGCCCGCGCAAGCAGGAACTTGCGGAGGTCCCCCCGGAGGAATTCAGAAATAACCTGAATCAGTTTATGATGAGATCTGTAAAGTGCGGCACGAAAGTGTTATATATAAAAATTCTCCGTGCAACAGATTTATATTTAAGTAAAAGTCCTGATATCCAGAAGAGTATAGATACCTATAATGCTATAATTGATGAAACTGCATCGGTTTACGATAATCTTGACGTAATCAGCCCGGTAAAAGAAAGCATCAATATCAACAGCATCTGTCTTGATGAGCTGCACATAACGAAGGAGGGAAATAAGATATATTTTAAAGCTGTTGATTCATTATTCACAAAGCTGTATCGTTCTTCCTGACCCTCTCCGGCCTTGGCCCGAAATACTCGTACAGATAGGTTTTAAGTTTTCCATTATACAGCTTTCTGTTCCTGTCAGCTTTTTTCCTGTATGCTTTTTCAAAGTTTTCAAAAGCAGTAAGTATAAAGATTGACCATGTATCAAGTCTTGAAAAAACTTCCCCCATCTCCCTGTATAGATCAAAAATACTTCCGCCCCCATCCATCCTTTCACCGTAAGGGGGGTTGCATATTATACAGCCGTATTTTTTTTTACTGCTTAATTCTGATACAGGTTTTTTCTGAAAAGTAATAAAATCAGATACACCTGCTTCAGCTGCGTTCATTTCCGCGGCTTTAAATACTTTTTTATCAATATCAAAACCTGATATATCGAGCGAGGGATTTACAATCAGACTTCGTGCTTCTTCACGTGCAGTATCCCAGATTTTTTGAGGTATTTGAGGCCAGCTTTCAGAAGAAAATTCACGTTTTAGCCCGGGAGCAATATTCCTGGCCAGGCAGGCTGCTTCAATAGTAAAAGTGCCTGATCCGCACATAGGATCAATAAATGGCCTGTCAGAGGTCCATCTGCTCAGGTAAATGATTGACGCAGCAAGTGTTTCCTTAATAGGGGCCTCACCTTGTGATATCCGGTACCCCCTCCTATGAAGTCCCGCGCCGGAAGTATCGATCGACAGCGTAGCGATATCTTTCAACATTGATATTTCTATTTTATATAGAGGCCCGTCTTCAGGGAATTTTTCTCTCCTGAATTTTCTCTTCATAGCTTCAATGACAGCTTTTTTAACAATAGCCTGACAATCGGGGACACTGTGAAGTTTTGATTTTACAGATTTGCCGGTAACATGCATTATACCGTTTTCAGGAATCATTTCCTCCCATCTGATGTTTTTTGTACCATCGAAAAGTTCTCCGAAATCTTCAGCACGGAATTCACCTGCAATAATCATTATACGTTCAGCACAGCGAAGCCAAAGATTTGTTTTCACAATTAATGGATAATCACCTTTGAAATAAACCCGCCCGTTTTCAATCCGGGTTTCACTGACTCCAAGCTTTTTTAACTCGGATGCAACAATAGATTCTGTTCCGAAAGCGGATGTAGCTACTAAATCGAGGTGGGCCATTTATAATATCACCATATCATCCCTGTTTATAACTTCGTCAAAAAATTCACTTCCCAGAATTTCTTTAATCTCTTTTGTCTTTTTCCCTTTTATGATGGCAAGCTCTTCTGATTTATAATTAACTATACCTTTGGCTACACCGGAAGAAGTGATGTCAAGAATCTCAATTATATCACCCATGTCAAATCTTCCGTTAACATCGATAATACCTGAAGCGAGCAGCGATTTTTTTCCGCTTACAAGAGCTTTTACAGCCCCGTCATCTATTATGACAGAACCTTTTGGTTTCCTCATACTGATCCATTTTTTTCTCCCCGGAACTTTAACACTTTCTCCGGCAAATAGAGTTCCAACTCTCTCACCGTTCATTATCTTAGCGAGGATATCAGGCTTTTTACCGTCAGCAATTATCATCTTGCCGCCTAACTTCATAATCATTTCAGCTGCATTTATTTTTGTAATCATGCCGCCGGTTCCATGTGCCGAGCCTGTCCCTCCAGATTTAGATTTAATGTCTTCAGTAATTTTATGTATTTCATAAAGAGGTTCAGGATCTTTCAGATCATTATAGAATCCGTCAATATCACTCAGCAGAATCAGGAGATCTCCTTCGATAAGGTTAAGAACATGGGCAGATAAAGTATCATTATCTCCAAACTTAATTTCTGAAACAACAACAGTATCATTCTCATTTATTACAGGTATCACATTCATATCAAGCAGAGCATTAATGGCGTTCCTCGCATTAAGGAACCTTCTGCGATGCCGCATATCATCTTCCGTAAGAAGTACCTGCCCTACTGAAAAACCAAGCTTTGCAAAACTCTCCCGGTATTCATTCATAAGGAGAGTCTGGCCTACAGCGGCAAGAGCCTGCTTTTCAGGAATAGTTAATTTATCCCTGTTTATATTAAGATGTCCTGCACCGGATGAGATCGCTCCTGACGTCACAAGAATGACATCATAACCGGATTTTTTTAAAGAAGTCATTTCAGAAGCAAATTTAAAAATTTTTTCAGTACAGATTTTATCATTATCGGTAATTGATGAAGATCCTATTTTAATGACAATCCGTTTAACCTGTTTTGCCAGTTCACTCCTTATCACCTTGCTTCTCCATTAAATCTCTAATTTCAGAAATAAGAAATTTTATATTTTCATCAGATAGAGCCGATACGGGGATTATATCTCCGCCGAAATCCTGTATTTTTTCTTCGAGTTCTTCGGGGCTTATAAGATCTGTTTTGGTAAAAACCACCCGGTTTTTTTTGTGTACCAGTTGCGTGTTATATGTATCAAGTTCACTTTTAAGAAGTTCATGAGTATATTTCAGATCATCACCGGTAACATCAATTATATAAAGTATGCATCTGACTCTCTCAATATGCTGGAGAAAAGATAAACCAAGGCCATGCCCCATATGTGCACCTTCGATGATACCGGGTATATCAGCAATCTTATAAACAGTGCCGTCTCCATAATCTATAACACCGAGATTCGGCGTCAGTGTTGTAAAAGGATAATCACCAATTTTCGGATTTGCATTTGTGATAACTGACAGCAATGTTGATTTACCGGCGTTCGGCAGCCCGACAAAACCCACATCAGCTATGAGTTTCAGGTTAAGGCTTACATAGAGTTCCTCCCCCGGCATACCATCCTGCGCGAATCGTGGAGTCTGGTGAGTCGAAGTTTTAAAAAAGGCGTTACCCATACCGCCGATACCCCCTATGGCAATTTTGAATGGGGTATCCTCCTCCATGAGATCAACGATCATCTCACCGGTTTCATCATTATATACAACTGTACCGGGAGGAACTTTAATTATTAAATCTTCACCATCTTTACCATGTTTGTTTGAACCCATCCCATGCTGACCATTACCGGCTTTATAAAGCCTGTCCTTAAAAAAATGGGATAAATTATAATATCGTCTATCCGCAACGATATACACATCACCGCCTTTTCCGCCGTCCCCTCCGTCGGGTCCGCCTTTAGGTACATATTTTTCCCTGCGGAATGAAACAGCACCGGGACCGCCATCACCCGCTTTTATTCTAATTGAAGTTACATCTGTAAATTTAGACACTTCCGAATCTCCATAAAAAACAAATCGCGTATGTTTTACATACGCGATGTTCTATAAAATATAAAGCTATTTTTTAAAATTAAGCAACAGGATAGATAGATACTTTCTTTCTTGTCCTGTCGTATCTTTCAAAAGTAACAACACCGTCTATTTTAGCAAAAAGTGTATCATCTCCACCTTTTCCTACATTATTGCCGGGATGAATCTTAGTCCCTCTCTGTCTGACGATTATTGTTCCGCCTGTTACAATCTCACCGCCGTATTTTTTAACGCCCAGCCTCTTGGAATTGGAATCTCTTCCGTTCCTGGATGAACCGCCGCCTTTCTTATGTGCCATAACAATTCTCCTTAATCAGTGACAAAATCTATTTTTACTGAACCAGGATATTCTTTGTTTATTTCCAATAACCCGATTAGAAGTGTTTCTAAAATCAGCATCAATTTAGAATTCTGTTCAGTATCAGTCTCTTTTATTATAATTTCAGATTTAAGCAAACCATCTTTTTTTATAATATTCTGTTCTATTCTAATTAGTTTTGAAATTGATGCAATTACAGTCTGTGTTAAAGCTGAAATCCCTGCACAAACAACATCAAAACCTTTTTGTCCATAACCGCTATGCCCTGAGATTTCTACAATAATTGTTTCAGAGCCGGATTTTATATGTATTCCATTATCAAATGATATATTAAAAAATCTCGCTGTAACCAAGTGTCAGCTTGCAACTACTTCGCTAATTTTTAGTTGAGAATATACAGGCCTGTGCCCGATTGTCCTCTGATAGTTTTTTCTTCTTTTAAATTTTATACCGAGTACTTTTTTTCCTTTAATTTCACCAAGAACTTCAGCTTTAACCTGAACGTTTTTCAGATACGGCTGACCGACTCTAACATCACCGGAATTTGAATAAAGAAGAACTTTATCGATTGTTATACTACCTTCAGAGCCTTTTAATCTATCAACATTAATAACAGCATCTTTTTCAACTTTATATTGCTTTCCTGCTATCTCAACAATCGCGTACATTGTATTTATCCTTTTTCACTTATTATAAAACTTAAGGGGATTAACATCCCCTCTCTTTTGGGCCCACAAGGAATCGAACCTTGGACCTACTGATTATGAGTCAGCCGCTCTAACCAACTGAGCTATGGGCCCTTTTTCAATCGCAATAGCCATATATCATAACAACTTTCTTTGTGTCAACAAAATATTAAAAAAATTAATGTGACATAAATTATTTCTCAATTTCTATATTAAAACTATACGGATCATCAACTCCGGATTCAAATAAATTTTTTTTATTTATCTCATCAGCATCACTGTAAGCTTCAATTATTCCTACGAAATGAATTATCAATGTAATAAAAAAAATAAATCCCGAAAGAAGCAGATAATTCTTGTAGGCCACAGTCCCCCTGTCAGCGAGCATTGTTTTAACCATAAAAAAACCGGTAAGAGTATAACCTGCTCCGGCAGCAAGACAGAAAGACATACCTTTAGCATCATTATTCATATAAAAATGCCCGCCTCCCGGCAACATTATCGAAAGCAGACATACAAGTCTGGGACTTACTTCTTTACGGGTTTGATCTTTTTTTCCCCGGGGCTGCAAGTCTTCGCCCGACTTAACGCCTTTTTCTGATTCAAGAGGAATTTTTTTATCGGCACCTTTTACATCCTCTTTATCCTGAGATATTCCGTTGTCAGTTTTTATTTCACCCAGGGTAATAGCATTTGCTGAAGGAATCAGATAGACAGTTGAAATAAATGCTACTATAGTAATTATTGAAACTGTTTTCTTAATTATAAAAATCATATGCTTTAAAGAAAAGAAACCCTGTTTCTGCCGTCACTTTTTGATACATAAAGAGCACGATCTGCTCTTTCAATAAGACTCTGTTTATCCGCATCAATAAGAGAATCAAACTGAGCAACTCCCACAGATATAGTAACATTTAAAGTTTTATTATTAAAATCCACCTGAAGAGATTCAATGCTTGTTCTGATTCTTTCAGCAACTATTATTGCTTCATTTATATCAGTACGGGGAAGTATAACAGCAAATTCCTCACCGCCATATCTTGCGGCTATATCTATGAGTCTTATATTTTCGCGTATTACATGCGAAACATTTCTTAGCACCTCATCACCAGCCTGATGCCCATACGTATCATTAAACTGTTTAAAATGATCAATATCAGCCATTATCAGGGAAAGCGGACGATCAAACTTAACAGATCTGTTTATCTCATCAACAAGCATTGTCTGAAAATAATGATGAATTTTAAGACGGGTCATCATATCTGTTGTAGCCATCTCATATAAACGCGCATTATTGATGGCTATCCCGGCAAGGGAACCGATATTCATTATATACTCAACTTCCGATTCCGTAAAGCTGCTCTGATTAATTCTATCACCCAGGACTATAAATCCATTAATCTCACCTTTACTCTGAAGAGGGACAATAAGATCCGGTTTAAGCCTGCTTATAATATCAGCGCAAACTTCATCGATCTTTTGTATAATTTCATTGTATGTATAACACCGGTATTCATTTTCGATATATCGTACCAGGGACGAATCAACCCTGAAAGAATAATCCACAGAATGATCCAGATCAAACCCTTTATAATTTCTGTGTAAAGAAAATTTATCTCCGCCAAGGCCCTTCACAAGAAAGATACCAGCATTCATAAGCTGTAGCTGCCCCATACAGGTCAGAAGAATTGAATCAATAAGAATGTTATAATCCAGAGTTGAATTCAAACCTTTGCTGATTTCAATTAACTGTCTGAGATCATAAATCTTACGTTCATACTGCTCAATAAGAGGGGGAAACTTTATATCCTTCTCATAATTGTCAAAGGAATCCATTTAATTCCTCACTAATTTTTTCTCTTATTACTGCACGATACTAAACTTGCTTAGTTACAATGTAATCTTATTAATATCTAATACAACGACTATTTAGTTTAATCAATAATATTTTTCACAAAATTTTCGAGAATCTTTAATCCTGTCTTATGACTTTTTTCAGGATGGAACTGTGTAGCAATCAGATTCCCCTTACCCACTATACAGGGAAATTCAACACCATATTCAGCAGCACCTAACTGCCATTCTTTATCATGAATTACCGGATGATATGAATGTATAAAATAGAACCAGCTCATATCCGTAATTCCCTCAAGAAAGATGGATTCGCCAGTAAGCTTTACCTGATTCCACCCCATGTGCGGTATTTTAAGCTTATCACTTTTAAATTTAACCACATTTCCCGGAATAATATCCAATCCCTCAGAATGTCCGAACTCTTCACTGTCAGTAAACAGAAGCTGGAATCCTAAACATATTCCGAGAAAAAAACCATTTTTCCCGATATGTTCCTTCAGCGGTTTTACGAGTCCAAGCCTGTCCAGGTTTTCCATTGCCATTGCGTAGGCACCGTCACCTGGAAGAATAATACCTTTTGATTCATATATCGAGTCTGGCGAACTGCTTATTCTGACTTTATCAGTGTAAAGCTCAACAGCTTTTACAACTGAACGCAAATTTCCCATACCGTAATCTACAACAGTAATCATTCAATAGTACCCTTGGTTGATGGCACCATGCCATTTATAAACGGGTCTATCGTAGTGGCGCTATTTAAAGCCACACCAAGCGCCTTGAAGATTGATTCGTGAATATGGTGCCTGTTATCACCGTATTTCTGTACAACATGAAGATTAATCCCGGCATTATCCGAAAAGGCCCGGAGAAACTCCAGAGTCAGCTCCTCACTATATGTTTTAACAGATCCCTTAAGCTCCGTACCTGAATATTTAAAAAAAGATCTGCCTGATATATCTATAGCAACCATAGTAAGAGACTCATCCATCGGGATAATAGAATTTCCAAATCTTTTTATACCGGCTTTATCTCCCAGTGCCTCTTTAAAAGCTTTACCAAGGCATATACCTATATCTTCAACTGAATGATGATCATCAATATGAACATCACCTTTACATACTATGTTTAAATGGAATCGTCCATGTCTTGACATCGAATTTAACATATGATCAAAAAAAGAAACACCTGAATTAATTATAGAAGGTTCGTTAGAATCAAGTATTAGCTTAATGCTGATATCAGTTTCAGATGTCTTTCTGTTAATATTTGCTGTTCTGCTCATTTTATTTCCGCCGGAACTCCTGAATAATTTTATACTTATAAAAAGTTAATTATGAGTCAAGTTATTAACGGAATCGGCAATAATATTTATGATTTGAATAAATAATGAAGTTGTTAAAAAAAAATCAACGGGTTAATTCCCGTATTATAATCCTTCGACTTCCATTACAATAGGCAAGCATGTATATATTCCGATCTGAAACAAAAGCTTTATAGAGCAAAGGGCAGCCGGACAAAAGAGATTCAACTGTCCCGTTTTCCCGATTATACAGTGCAACATACCCGCCGGATGAATTATTGGCTGTTATAATAATGTTATCTCCTGCGGTACTTAAAGATGCCATTTCGTCCTGTAATTTCAGCAGAGGAAGCTCTTCACTGGTACTGATATTATACTGAACCAGATCACAAGAATCTCTTTTTATTATATAATAAACTGATTCACCATTAAATATTATATCTGAACTGCCCGCTATATAAGCAGAATTCTTTTTATTAAGAACTCCGGAATTATAATCAGTTTTAATAATACCTTTTGAAATTCCATAAACAGAATTTAAAAATAAAATTTCATCTTTACCCGAATTATTTATTGTATTTATATAAATTCCCGGTAAATCTATTTTTTTTGTCATAAAGCATGAGTCAGTATTATAAATAAAAACAGTTGAGCTATCACCGGAATGTCCGGCAACTGCAAAGTTATTATCGTTCACGGGGCAGATACTTTTAAAATATAAATTCTCCGGCAGTGCTTTACTTAAAAGCGGTTTTTCTTTATTAAGATCGATAATTATTATACTGAAGTTACCGTCAGTTTCTGCTAAAACTACAAGTTTGTTATTCCTGATAAAAAAATCATCTACCAATGCATTCACAGGAAGATCTAAAAACCTTATTTTATCATTCTTAAAAGCATTATCTGCAAACTTTCCGGAAAGAAAAGCATTAAATTCGGAATTGAATTCCTGATATGATTTTCCTGTCACAGATATCAATGAATTAAAAAAACCACCATAATAAGATGAATCCTTCAAAGCCCTGATCATGACTTTTCTGCCGTATACAGATTCGATATAATAAAAAAATCCGGCATAGGCAGCTTTAATGGTATCATTACTATATTTATTAAATTCACTGATATTAACTTTACCGTTTCCGCTTCTGAGAAATGCATCTCTCAGTACAAGTTCATCAGAGATATTAAACCCTGTAATTGAATAGCTGCAAAGCGTATCTGCAATAATACCGCTGACTGCATTAAACTTAAACACACGGGTTGCAGGGGCAAATATACTTACAAGAAACCTGTTAAAAATCAGCCGGTATAATGTATTATCAGCATCATAATAATTAACCGCAGGGGATATTTTTATTGAATCAAAATCCAGCACCCCGGATAAACTCTTAACATCATCAATTGATATTTTTATTTCATCATTCAAAGAATAACTCAGAAATGATTCAATATTTCTATAATGATTTTCAGCACGCTCTGCCACAGCATACGCGTGAGGTGTAATACTTTCATTGTATTGTATTATAAAGTGGGGTGTTTTTAAAAAAGAACTGTCAGATGAGCTGGCAGAATAAGGAAAGAATGCGCAGAGAAATACAGCAATTAAAACAGGAATATTTTTTTTCATACAAATTTAGCAGTTCTATAGGTTCCCGAGAAAATATAGAGACTTTATTTCATCAGAACTCACACGGCCCTCGTTAAGTATGGTTAGTTTGTCACAGCTAATATCGATTAACGTCGGCATTGTATGGTTCTTGTTAAATTCACTTATCAGCAGTAAAGAGCAGAAGTTTTTGAATCTCCTTATTATCTCCTTATCATTATAAATCATCTTCCTTACAGAACTTTTTGCAGGCATATATACAAGCGGTTTCCCGACACCACTGACAATATCAAGAAGATATTTATGCCTTGGCATTCTCATAAGTATACAATTATCCGATAAGCACTTTCTGCTTTTTAATTGAACAGTGACCTCTCCGGGCCAGACTCTTTTCAGGAAATCATAAGAGAATTTATCTATCGATGCAACTTCTTCAAGCATTTTAAAATTCGAAATAATAATTTCAAGATTATCAGAATCCCCTCCTGATAATTCAAGAATACTGCTTACAACATCATTTCTGTTTATTCCGACTATACCATAAACTGAATCTACCGGCATAACAAACAGCTCACCATCCCGTAAAGCATGTACGACATTATCAATATGATTACAGGATATAGATCCGTCTTTTTTCAGTTTTTTAATTTCATAGATTTCGCGAGCTGTCTTACTGGCTGGCATCATCGCATAATCTCTCCCTGCAGTAGTTTATTCCATTGAGGAGATTATGAACAATTCGACCTACAACATTATCGCTGCATATCTGATAATGACTGTAGTGCTGGTGCAGACATTTAATATTACCTATTTCCTTTATACCACCTATTCCGCAGGTTAGTATTTTGTCATTGAACTCAAGGGGGCTTATATCCCCGAAAAACCTTGAATACAGATTTCTTCTCAGGTAATAATAGTTCGCATGAGCATTTTTCATAAAATCCACAAGGACCCTGTCCGAATTCACGAAACTGGTTACTTTTTTAATATAACCATAAGATTCAAATTCGTGTATCTTTTTATTTAAAAAAGGACAGGTTAACCACAGGGGATTAGCTATCGCCATATAATTCAGTTTTTTTTCATCAGTTTCCTGATTATAATCACAGGGATTGAGAATAATAACAGAGGGGTAGCCATAAACGCACTTCTGCACAATTCCTGTCATATTAATATTACTGGAATTAAGCTGCCATTGAATAACTTTTATATCATTATTGTCAAAATCCGTTAATATTCTATCCATTTAAAGCTTCATCCCTGTTTCTGATTCGGTTTACATAATACATCAATATCATTATTGAAATTATAATCCATATTATTCTCAGGTGGGACGGGTCAAGCTCAAAATTATTATTTAAATCATAAGGGAAGGTGTTTTTAGCGGCATAACTATCTCCAAAAACTATTACCTTACTGCCGTTAAGAATCAGTCCGGAATTTACAATCTCTCTTTCCGAATAATTTCCTGCTCTATACCTGGAACAAATCTGCTCCAATTCTGCATTGGATTTTTTTAATAATGTAATATTCTGATTAAGCTCCAGGTATCTGGAGCTTAATCTCATCCTTTCCAGAAGACCGCTTTCACTGAAAATGAAAGTGTAAACGCTGAAAAGTATAAATATCAGTAAAATTATTCTAAAACGGCTTTGATTAACCAAGATTGTAGAAAACCTCTTTTCCTTTAAATACAGCCATTGAACCGAGTTCTTCCTCAATTCTTAATAGCTGATTGTATTTTGCTATTCTGTCTGTTCTTGAAGCTGATCCTGTTTTGATCTGCCCGGTATTAAGAGCTACAACTAAATCTGCTATTGTTACATCCTCAGTTTCACCTGAACGATGCGAAACTACCGCTGTATAACCTGCTCTTTTTGCCATCTCAACAGCCTGTATTGTCTCAGTCAGTGTACCGATCTGGTTTACTTTAATAAGAATAGAGTTAGCAGTATTCTCTTTAATTCCCCGCTTTAGCCTTTCGGTGTTTGTGACAAAAAGATCATCACCGACAATCTGAAGCTTTGAGCCGTATTTTTTATTGAAAAGAGCAAATCCTTCCCAGTCATCCTCAGCAAGTCCGTCTTCTATAGATATTATCGGATATGCTTCAATAAGTTTTCCGTAAAAATCTATCATCTGCTCGCTTGTTCTTTCACTTTTATCACTTTTGCCGAATATATACTTCTTCTTTTTGGCATCATAAAACTCGCTCGCAGCGGGGTCCATTGCAATCATGATATCTTTACCGGGTTTGAAACCTGCTTTTTCAATTGCTTTGACAATATGCTCAAGTGGTTCTTCGTTTGATTTAAGATTTGGTGCAAAACCACCCTCGTCACCGACACTGGTTGAATAACCTTTCTCTTTCAATACACTTTTAAGGGCATGGAATGTCTCTGTACCCATGCGCAAAGCCTCTCTGAAACTTGTTGCTCCCACCGGCATAACCATAAATTCCTGCATATCAACACTTGAATCCGCGTGAGATCCGCCATTTATAATATTCATCATAGGAACAGGAAGTTCACAGGCATTTACTCCGCCGATGTATCTGTAAAGCGGCATATCAAATGTATTTGCAACAGCTTTTGCGCAGGCCAGTGAAACTCCGAGAATTGCATTTGCCCCTAAATTTGCTTTATTCGGAGTACCGTCAAGTTTAATGAGCGTATTGTCTATCTCGATCTGGTTCATGGCATCCATATCAAGAATTGCCTCAGAAATGATATCGTTAATGTTGGCAACAGCTTTCAGTACCCCTTTCCCGAGATATCGTTTTTTGTCTCCATCCCTGAGTTCAACAGCCTCATGCTCACCTGTTGAAGCACCTGATGGAACTGCCGCTCTCCCCACTGCTCCGGATTCAAGCTCAACATCAACCTCTATTGTGGGATTACCCCTTGAATCCAGTATCTCCCTTGCTTTTATGTCTGTAATAAATGTCATAGTTTTACTCTCCTTTAATTATTATATTTCTTAAATTAAAAAAATTGGCTCGTTTTGTTTAAACTGAACAGAAATTTTTATATCTCTCAAGAGCTCTCGCATAAATATCTTTAACAAGGCTCTGGGGATCTTCTATATAATTCTGCATCCTTGAGTAGATAAGCTGCCTTACATGATTAATGTTAATAGCTGAAGCACCTAACATAACATTTATCTCCCTTTCAAGGGAACCATAAGAATCCTCAGAATGTTCAATTCTTATCCCTATAATATTCTCCTGCATCTGCCTGTGTTCAAGCTCCAGTTCAATTAGCTCTGAACATTTTCCCTTTTTTATGGAAAAAACAACCAGTGATGGTATGTTTTCTTCATAATCATCAGAAAGAAGATAATCATCAAGTTCGCCATCATAATTAAAAAGAACAAGAAGCGACTCAAGGGATGATCCATATAGCGTATAATTTGATTTGCTTATAATGTTCCTGTTTGGATTGAAAGCTACCGAATTGTACGATGAGAAAGTATTAGCACCAGCCTCCCCTCTTCCGACATAGAGTATTTCATTCTCTGTCAGATCAGCTTCAGCCATCTTTTTTTCAATCTCTATACTCCGTCTGTTCCCTGAAATAAATTTAATAATGTCACCGGTATAAACTTCCCGGTTATTGATTATGGATTTTTTATACTCTGTCGCGATAAGATTTGCTTTACCCAGACCTAAACGTTTCATATACTCGATAGATATCTCGTAAGGTATTGCTGTAAAAATCAGCGGTTCATATTTTTTTATATTACGTATAAATATCTCAGCCCCTGGAAACACCCTCGCCTTTTTACCGATTGTTGATATACATTCAACAGGTACATCTTTAAGAAGAAAATCGGGATAATATACTGCAAGTTTGAAAAACGAAAAAGGTATATCACCCTCCTCAGATATTTTTCTGTTATTTTTATCCAATATACCTTCAAGCTTGGCAACGTCCTGATCCAGAAGTACAGCATCAATGAGGTTATTATAATCACCGATTTCAAGAAAATCCCCAAGCCCGAGAAATACTTTTTTCGGTTCTGTTATATATTCAGCGATCATTCTGATAAATTCATCTTTGGAAAGTGTATACTTCTCAAAACCTTCATCAGGCCCATGATTTAAAATAAAAAGATATTTTTTTTCTTCTTCCACAATCACACTTCAGATGTTTGTTATATTTTTAAAATACAAATTATAGGATAATAACTGTAAAAAAATTGACAAAGATTCAATAATTTTAAAAAATTGAAAAAATTTAATAGATATAAAAAATAAAATGACAATTAAAAAAATACTATTACTTACTTCCATATTTTTTCTTTCATGCAGCAGAGAATATATTAAACCATTAAATGTAAAGAGAAATTTTTCAGGTTCTTTATGGGTAGTGCGCCATGAAATCGCAACCCCCGAAAAAATAGACATCCTTTTAAAAAGTATTAAGAATACAGAAATCAGAAATCTCTTTGTACAGGTAAGGGGCAGAGGTGACTCATATTATATCTCCGGTTATGAACCTCGAGCTTATGATGTGCCTGAAAATTTTGATCCCCTCCAGTATCTTATAATAAAATGCAAGGATAAAGATATAAAGATTCATGCATGGGTGAATGTTTCTTTTGTACTGGATCCCGAAAATTATCCCCCGCATCCGGAACACGTTCTTTTCAAACACCCTGAATGGATAACATATGATTACAAAGGCAGATCTATGGCTGAATATACTTCCGGAGAGATGAAGAAAAATCTTCTGGAAGGTTATTTTCTGGATCCGTCAATTCCGGGAGTAAAAAAGTACATCTGCAGTATTATTGCTGATATACTGTCAAGGTACGATGTTGACGGTATACATCTTGATTATATACGATATCCGTATTCAGGGTACAATAGATATTACAAAAAACACCTGAGTGATTTTGGTTACAATCCTCAAGCAAGAAAGATTTTCAAAAACAAATACGGCATAGATCCTTTAAAAATTAACAGGTTCAAAAACTCGAGGATAAAAAGAAAATTTGATCAGTTCCGGCGTGACCAGATTACTGAAACAGTACGTATGATTAATAAAGAAATAAAACTGAAAGACAGTTCTTTAATATTATCAGCTGCGGTAATGCCGCGGCCTGACATCGGCAGAGATGTCTATTTCCAGGATTGGCCGCTCTGGCTTGAAAAAGATTATATTGATATTGCCTGCGTTATGAGTTATACTGCTTCTAACTCAACATACCAGAAATACATTAATCAGTCACTGTTGACTGAAAATCCGGGAAAAATATTTATGGGAATACGTGTTAAGGATAAAACAACGGTGAAGAAAGCGTATGAACAGATAAGTATGTCATATCATGAAGGATTTAGAGGATATATTATTTTCAGTTTCAGGCATGATAAAAAATATCTTGAGAAGGTTAACAATCTGATTAACTACGAAGATGAAGTTTATACAAATTGATTTAATAACCGCGAACCGGAGGATGTACGTCTGAATTATCTCAGGCGTACATCTTATCTATAAGCCCTGAATATTTTTCAACAATCGCATTCTTTTTCATTTTCTGTGCCGGTGTCATAGTTCCATTCTGTTCTGAAAACCTCTCAGTGAGAATCGAATATTGTTTTATTTTTTCAAAAGTTTCAAGGTTTCTATTTGCGTCAGTTACCGCGTCATCAATCACCTGTTTAAGCTTGTAGGTACCGATGAAATCCTCCCCCACCTTAATACAGAGAGATATACCGAAGGAATCATCCCACTGCATCCTTGATTTATCATAACGTATTCCCTCTTTCTCATAAAGCCCGACAAAGTAGTTGAAATTTGGTACGATAAGTGCTGTGATATAGTTTTTATCATCACCTACAAAAAAAATCTGATCAATACAATCATTTGTTTTAAACTGACCCTTTAATTTAGCCGGAGCAATATTTTTCCCTATAGAGGTACAGATTATTGACTTTTTATGATCAACAATTCTATAATAACCCGTACGATCAATTTCAACGATATCTCCAGTTTTAAGCCAGCCGTCCCGGGTATATGACTCTTCTGTAAGTTCAGGCCTGTTCAGATAATGCGAAAAGATTCCCGCACCGCTTACTTCAAGCTCTCCATCAGGAGCAATGCGGGAATAACTTCCGTTCGCATTAATACCGACATACCCGGGCTTACATGCGGTTACAGGTGTAAGAATTGATGCACTTACGGTTTCAGTCAGGCCGTAACCTTCAGAAATCGGGATACCTATTGCGTAGAAAAATTTTAGAAGAGACGGGGCTATTCCGGAAGCGGAAAGAAAAGCAAACCTGAGATTTGTGCCGAATAACTGTCTTATATTACTGAAAAGTTTTTCTGCAAATCTGTATTTAATCCTTAATAAAAACGGAAGTTTTTCAGATACATTGAAATCTTTATGCATGTTATATGCACCGTTTTTATCTCTGCGGTATTCGAGAACACTTATGCCGGTTTCAATTGCGCAATTATATAATTTATTTTTCAACCGGCTGTTTTCAAGATTATGTTTAAAATGTATATAGATTTTTTCATAGAGTATTGAAACTGTGTTGAGCCAGGTAGGATTATACTTCCTTATATCATCCAGTATAGTACCGGGCGAATCAGCATAAGCGATACATGCTCCTCTGAAAACTGAGATAAACTGACACGAAGCCCTGTCAAATATATAAGCAAGCGGCAGATAGCAAAGGCTTACATCTTTTTCAGTAATCGACATTCCATACCTGTCCCAGAACTCGAATGCTCCCATCATTCTGCTTACAATACTGAAATGAGTTAAAACTATACCTCTTGGTGTTCCCGAAGATCCGGAAGTATAAACAACCGTATACCAGTCTTCAAGTTTAATACTGTCTCTGTAAGAGAGATATTCAGCGTATTTATCAAATCTATGCTTTTTACCAAGTTCAAGTATTTCGCTTAATCCGATAATACGTTCATCTTTACTCTGATATTTAAGATCAAGGACTATGATTTTTTCGAGAGAAGGTATATTCCGGTACCCTTTCATTATACGATCAAGAATATCCTCGTTTCCCACCACAAGATATCTGCATGTTGAATCATTTAATATAAAAGAGGTTTCCTTTATGGAAAGAGAGGGGAATATTGTCACACTAATGCATCCAAGGCAGCAGAGAGCCAGATCGATCTGTGTCCATAACGGGCTTGTTTCTGCCATAATACCTACAAGATCTTTAGGTTTAATCCCTATTGTCATAAAACCGCATGCTATTGTTTCAACACGATCAAGGAGTTCAAACCATTTAACATGCCCGTTATAATCATTATTATAAAGGGACGGATTAAATACCTGTGCCGGTCTGTCGGAAAACTTCTGGCAGGTGTTATAGAAATGCCATGAAACAGGTTTTAACTCTTCAGCGGGCCACTTCCATTCCTCCGGTTGATTCATAAAGCCTCCGGTTAACATTTTATGCATTTATTGTATTTAACCTGTTTTATTTCAATAAATATTTAAAATCATCTATAATTCAGGGAGTTCACGCGGATAAAAATCATTTAAAAAATTGTTGCCTAAAACACCCCTTTGTTTTTCATTAGTAACGCCTGTGGTGTTCGCGATTGTCATACAGAGGTTTGAACCTATTCAAAAAAAGGGATTCCAATATTTGCTTTTAATGATCGTGCTCCTCACGGAGAAGGTCTGATATAGCATGCGGGAACCCACCTGGTCAACAGGTTCAAAAACCCTTGACTTAACGGCACCTACGGGTATAAATATAATTACTTCCAGCCTCCAGGTTTCAATATTTTATTTACCCTTTATCCTGTTTAAAACAATCATCACAAATGATTTATACCAGCCTGGCATTATCAGATATCAATTACACCTGTTCCTCTAATATTATTCAACATTATCCTGCTGTGCGAAGTTAATCATAAAATTTCCGGGAATATACTGATAAAAAAAGGCTGCCCGACAGGACAGCCTTTTTTGTTAAAATTCAACAGGATTTCAGCTTTCAGCGAGCTTCTTGTACCTGTTAAACCTCCATTTCGCATTCTCTTCAGCAGCTTTGAAGAGTTCATCAGCTTTACCGGGGAACTCCTTCTTAAGTGATGTATAACGTACTTCACCCATGAGGAAATCCTGGAATTTACTGAAATCCGCCTCTTTTGAATCAAGGATAAAGGGATTTTTTCCTTCATCCTCAAGAAGAGGATTGTACCTGAAGAGACTCCAGTAACCGCACTCAACAGCAAGTTTAGCTTCAAGCTGTGATTTACCCATACCGGCCCTGAGACCGTGGTTGATACATGGAGAGTATGCTATTATAAGAGATGGACCGGGGTATGCTTCAGCTTCAAGTACCGCTTTCAGATACTGCGACTGGTTTGCTCCCATTGAAACCTGGGCAACATAAACATATCCATAAGACATAGCAATCATGCCGAGGTCTTTTTTCCTTATCTTCTTACCTGATGCTGCAAATTTCGCAACTGCAGCAGTTGGTGTAGCCTTGGAAGACTGGCCTCCTGTATTTGAATACACCTCAGTATCCATTACAAGAATATTAACATCCTCGCCTGAAGCGATAACATGGTCAAGTCCGCCGAATCCGATATCATAAGCCCATCCGTCACCACCAAAAATCCAGATAGATTTTTTTATCAGGTAGTGTTTCAGACTCAGTATCTCTTTTGCTGATTTAGCACTGTCCTTTTCAAGAAGCGGAACAATCTTTTCTTTCAGCTCCTTTGTTTTTTCAGCACTGTTTTTATTTTCTTTCCATTCATTCAGAAGAGCCTTAAGTTCCGCTGATGAGCCCTCAGTTTCATACTGAGCTGCAAGATCAGCAATCCTTGTTTTCATCTGCTCAACTCCGAGATTCATACCGAATCCGTATTCAGCATTATCTTCAAAAAGGGAATTCGCCCATGCAGGACCCACACCCTGTTTATTTCTGCAGTATGGAGTTGCAGGAGCTGAACCGCCATAGATAGAAGAACACCCTGTAGCGTTAGCAACCATCATCCTGTCACCGACAAGCTGAGTTATGAGCTTGATGTAGGGAGTCTCACCGCAGCCCGCACACGCGCCTGAGAATTCAAAGAGCGGCTGAGAGAACTGGCTCCCCTTAACCGTGGTTTTAGCCATGATAGTATCTTTATATGATACTTTTTCAGCCATATAATTCCAGTTCTCAGTTTCATCCATCTGAGTTTCAAGGTGTTTCATCTCAAGAGCCTTATCCTTGGCAGGACATACCTGGGCACAGTTCCCGCACCCTGTACAGTCAAGAACACTTACCTGAATTTTAAATTTAAGCCCTTCAAATCCCTTACCTTTAGCGTCAACGGTCTTTAAACCTTTTGGTGCTGCTGCAGCTTCCTTCTCATCAAGGAGGAACGGTCTTATTGCCGCGTGAGGACAGACATATGCGCACTGGTTACACTGGATACAGTTATCCGGAATCCACTCAGGCACATTAACTGCAATTCCTCTCTTTTCATAGGCTGTAGTACCCGCAGGGAATGTTCCGTCAGGCCTGTCTATGAATGCGCTAACAGGGAGAAGATCACCCTCCTGTCTTACCATGGGCTCCATAACCTTGCTTATGAATTCAGGTACATTTTTCTTCTCTTCTGCAGAACCTGATGCGTTTTTCCAGTCAGCAGGAACCTCGATTTTTACAAGGCCGTCTGCTCCGCTGTCAACAGCCGCGTTGTTCATTTTAACAACATCATCGCCCTTTTTGCCGTAAGATTTCTTAATGGCATTTTTCATCTCTGTTACGGCTTTATCATAAGGTATTACATTGGCCAGTTTGAAGAAAGCAGCCTGCATTATGGTATTGGTTCTTGTACCAAGGCCAAGTTCTTCCGCAATCTTTGTTGCGTTTATTATATAGAAATTGATATCGTTCTTTGCAATATCGAGTTTCATCTTGCCGGGGAGATTTTTAATAACCTCATCCTTATCCATTATTGTATTAAGAAGGAATGTTCCTCCCTTCTTAAGCCCCTTGAGCATATCGTATTTATATATATACGAAGGCACATGACAGGCTACAAAGTCAGGCTGATTAATAAGGTATGTTGAACGTATCGGCTGCTTTCCGAATCTCAGGTGTGAAACTGTTATACCACCTGATTTCTTTGAGTCATAGGCAAAATAAGCCTGTGAATAAAGGTCAGTTGTATCACCGATAATTTTGATTGAGTTCTTGTTAGCTCCAACTGTTCCGTCTGATCCGAGGCCGTAGAATTTGGCTTCAATAGTTCCTTCAGGGGATACATTGATATCCTCTCCTACGGGGAGTGATTTAAATGTAACGTCATCAACTATACCAACTGTGAAACCGTTTTTCGGCTCAGCAAGTTTAAGGTTTTCATATACCGCAAGCATCTGGGCAGGTGTTGTATCCTTTGAGCTGAGTCCGTATCTTCCGCCTACAATTAAAGGTGCGTTCGGCCTGTTATAGAATACATCCCTAACATCAAGATAGAGAGGTTCGCCGTTTGCTCCCGGCTCTTTTGTTCTGTCAAGTACAGCTATCCTTTTTACGTTTTTCGGAAGTACATTAAAGAGATATTTTGCTGAAAAAGGTCTGTATAGATGTACAGTAATAAGACCAACTTTCTCACCTTTAGCAGTAAGATAATCAATTACTTCCTTGATTGTCTCTGTTACTGAACCCATTGCTATTATGATATTCTCAGCATCAGGAGCTCCGTAATAAGTGAAAGGCTTGTATTCCCTCCCTGTTATCTTGCTTATCTCCTGCATATATTCATTCACTGTGTCATCCAGTGATTCATAGTACTTATTGCTCGCCTCTCTTGCCTGGAAGAAAATATCAGGATTCTGAGCAGTACCTCTTGTGCATGAATTTTCAGGATTAAGCGCTCTCTGCCTGAATTCACCAAGGGCTTTGTAGTCAATAAGTTTAGCCAGATCCTCATAATCCATAACTTCAACTTTCTGGATTTCATGAGATGTTCTGAATCCGTCAAAGAAATGGAGGAAAGGCACCCTTGTTTTTATCGCAGCCAGGTGTGCTATTCCGCCAAGATCCATTACCTCCTGAACTCCTCCACTTGCAAGCATGGCGAAACCGGTCTGTCTTACTGAGTAAATATCAGAATGGTCACCGAAAATAGAAAGCGCCTGTGTCGCAAGTGTCCTTGCACTCACATGAAAAACAGCAGGGAGAAGCTCACCTGACATTTTATACATGTTCGGTATCATAAGAAGAAGACCCTGGGATGCAGTAAAGGTTGTTGTAAGAGCCCCGCCCTGCAGCGAACCATGAACAGCTCCTGCCGCGCCGGCTTCAGACTGCATCTCTGCAACCTTGACTATATTCCCGAAGATATTTTTCTTATCATAAGCTGCCCATTCATCAATAAGCTCCGCCATTGTTGACGAAGGGGTTATAGGGTAAATAGCTGCTACTTCTGTAAACGCATAGGCAACATGCGATGCAGCTGTATTACCATCCATTGACTTCATCATCTTTTTTGACATTGAAACTCTCCTTTATTTATTTTATATACACTAAATAAATTGCTATTTCAAAATTAGAATCATCCGTGCTACTTAAATTTTAATAATTAAAAAATAATATTATACCACAGATAAATAAGTATTCAAGATACTTTATTCCGGAATTATTCAATATAAAAATATTATCTGATTCCGTATACTCCCCCAAAATGCCGGTAATTCTTTTTAAAGAACTTGTTTAGTTGTTAAGAAAATAGTGAATATAAGATGAACAACTAAAATTAAATCATATCCGATGTCAAGTTTTTATTATCAGAAACAACTGCAGATAATAAACCCTGATATTTTACTTTATTAAAAAAAAACAGCTATTTCAAGTTATGGATGACATTCATTTTAAAAAAAATCTTATTAACATTTATTTTTATTGAATTATGGAAATACAGGTTCTAACATATTTAACATGGAAAAAATTAAAAATAAAATTCAGGAACACCCGGCTTATACCGGTTTTTCCGGTACAAATGAAGAATTTCTCTCAGAGCTCGCAGGAACAATCCGTGATATAATCAACGATCTCAATTCAAGGAATTCCATTTCTGATGATATATTTAATAAGCTATCTGATACTATAGATATAAGTAATGCTATATTCAGAAGTTTCAGCAACCATGACGGTCTTGAAATTATTCTACGGCTTAAATCTATTTCTGAAATATATAAACGTAATCTCTCCGATAATACAAATCTTATAAAGATAGCAGGGCACCTATTACAAAAACTTGAAAAATTCAACACCAGTTTTTATCACGAAGCATCAGCTGATGAAATAATATACCCCGAACTACCCCCTGAAGCTGAATCCGGCAATCAGGAATCTATAAAAAAATTACCGTTTAAATGGATAACATTTGAACGTAATGGTTCACTTTTTATTACAAAATTTACCAGTCTCGAGACTGTTGAATATGATTCATGTAACATTAAAGATATTGGTGCAATTGAATATAACGGCAGAACAATTAATGTAATTGATTTAATGAAAGCTCCCGACTCAACTTTTATCACACCCGCCAAAATACTGATTACAGACCAGGGAAAATACTGCTATGCCGCTGACCATACAGGTAGAGAAATACACGGTTCTTATGATATGATCTCACCTCTTGTTGAGCCTCTTGAAGTACCGGGCAGACTGTTTAAAGGAAGAGTACGGATTTTCGGCCGAAGATACCTCGTTCTCAGACACGATTAATCAATACAGTAGACCAGGCGAAAAGAAGCTGGGCCGGAGCATAGAAAAGCCATGTGTACACAGTACTGTGTGGTATTTTTTTTACGAATGCATTTATTGAAAGGATAAAATCAGATATCCAGAAAAGTACCGCTGCTGCTGCTACCGAAATTTCATAGACACCTGCCCCGTTATTCAGTTTTGTTATAGCAAGATAGCCCATAATATCTATTACAATTACATATAAAGTGACCGGGATAAACATTCCGCCGGCATATTTTTTCATTAATTTTAACTGTATCACGTTAACAAATGCAATAATCAATAAAAGAATAATATTCCATTTTTCGAATGTTACATCTGAGCTGAATGCTGCTACATAGAGCAGGTGACCCAGCATAAAAAAAATTATACCATTCTTCAGATAGCTTGTTTCTTCTATCATCAGCAGTGTATCGGCAATAAGTGCGGCTATAAGAGAGGAGAAAATCAGAAAACTATACCGGCTTACTCCATAACATCCGATTGAACTTAAAACAATAAACACAGCAAGAGCTGTGATTAACGGTGTAAAAAAATATTTTAATGCAAGTATACGCTTCCAGGCAATAAATTCACGGATAAGAAAAATAAGAATATATGCTGCTGTCAGTTCATAGAGATATCCTGGAATAATCATTTATTCTTATCCTTTTTAAACAGATCAGAAAGATCTCTTAATTTATTAGGATCAAATTCAGAACCCATTGCAGCTATATTCTCCTGCTTGATCTCCTGATAAATCTCTTTTCTATGAACGGTTACTTTTCTTGGTGCTTTTATACCAAGTTTTACCTGGTCACCTTTTATATCAATTACAACAACCTCAATATCATCACCGATCATTATACTTTCATTGAGTCTTCTGGCAAGGACGAGCATAAACTAACCTCCTGCCCCGGTGTGACGTTTCATTTCATCAAGTATTCTGTGCCTGACCTTATAACGGTCATTCATAGAAATTGCCTGTTTACCGAGTCTTGTTACAGGATTGATTATAATAGGCCCCTGAAGATTTGCTGTCATATCTTCCGCCTTTTCAGGGATCGTGACAATCGCAAAAACGATTAGTTCATCTGCGGATTCAGCTTTGACTGTTTCAAAATCATTTTGTGAAATCGAAAGTTCATAATTCCCCATAAAATCAGCCGGCCTTATTATTACAAAAGCCAGATCTTTTTCATCAAACGCCTGCATCCATTTAAAAGGAGAACCTTCATCTTCCGCATCAAGGATTACAAATTTTTTTATGAAATCGAACCCGAGAATACCATCAGGAAAATCAATCACCTGAAGTTCATTCACTTCGATTTCTCCAAAAGGTTTAGTCTGAATTTTAATGCTCAATTACAACTCCTTATTTATCTTTTTATCTTAAAAAATCGAGAAGTGTAGACTTAATTGTTTTCGCACCCACAGATAAAGCATAATCATGAACACTTTCCAGCCATTTAAAATTCATGATAGTTTCAGGATAATCTATCCCTTCAGTTTTTGCTAATAGCTCCGTGATATTACCCTTTTCATATTCAGCTCTTTTAGCAAGCTCATCAGCCCGGCTCTGCCTTGCTCCGGTTGCAGCGAGGTGCCTCAGGATATTATCAAGAGCACCGTCTATCAGGCCGAGATCTCTCCCCCCCACAAGCTCCTGGTCACCTCTAACGAGATCGTCCCGCACCTGTATCATCATATCAAAAATAGACATTCCGCCAATTGATGCTGTAGGATCAATATTATTCGGCGGCTGAGGAAAATTTTTATTAACAAGGCCGAGATCCTGCAGCACTGTTCCGCTCCCTTTATCTTCAAGCCATATCTGATGAGGCACTGTTGTATTAAGGATCAGGTTGTTGATACCCCCTTTTGAGGCTTTAACACTGACTCCGGAATTATTTATCTTATCTATTATTATATCTACATTATCACCAGCTGCAATTTCGATCTCTTTACCATCGATTTTAATTACCTGGTTGCTTGAAGCGCTATAATTTGTCGAATCCGCTCCGGATGTAAGAGTCTGCTCTGTAGCCCAGAATACTTTATTACCTGGAATATTCACTTCAAGATATTCACCTTTACTTATCTCGCGGACCTGCTCACCGATATTTCCCCTGTACTCAACACCGATCATTGCGTCACCCTGACGTCCCGCAGTAAGTGTCATATAAATCGGAACAAAGGGATTAGGCTGTTCTTCTGTGCCGGTGTTGAAACCGCCAAAGATAGATCTTCCGGTTGCCCCTTTCTGATTTGCTATACTGACAAGTTCTTCAAGAAGCTGATTCATCTCCGCAGCAGCAGCTTCCTTGCGCTCGAAATTTGAATAGATACCGTTTGCTCCCTGAACAGCAAGCTCCCTGATCCTCTGAAATATTCTCAGAGATGACTGCAATGCTGTATCCACCTCGTTAAGCCTGGCCTGAGTTTCACTTACATTGCTGATATACTGTTCTATTTCACTTAATCGTGTCCTGTAAAGCATCTGATTTGTTGCAGCGATCGGGTTATCACGGGGTATCCTTACAGATTTTCCGGTACCAAGCTGATTCTGGAACTGATCCATATCAATCTGGTGTCTCTGCAGATTATAGGTCATCGTATTGTTGATCATCTGGTTTGTTATTCTGTTCATGATTTATGCCCCCAGCCTGATTATTGTTTCAAGCATCTTGTCTATTGTACTTATCATCCGCGCAGAAGCATTATAGCCATGCTGGTATGCCACCATTCCGGCCATTTCTTCATCAAGGTTTATTCCTGAAACCGATTCTCTCAGGTTCTCAAGATTCTTCAGCATCACAGTCTGATTCTCTATTCTGTTTTTTGTCTCTTCCCCCTGGCTTCCTATTCTTGAAATCAGGGCTGTGTAAAATTCATTAAATGTTGCTTTTGTATCTACCATAGATGTTTTATGGCGGAGGCTTGCAATCTCAAGTGCATTTGTACCATCGCCGATACCGTTTGTAACATTATAATCACCGGTACCGCCCACATCTATCCCTTTTGATGCTGCGATAACATCTACATCCCGCATGACTGCATCAGAAACGGCTATATGAGCTGCCGGGTTAAACTTCGGTGTAATTGTAATATGCTCTCGCTGGGGGATAAACTTCATTATATCATCAATGCGCCTGTAATCAAAAGAACCCATCTGGCCGCTCTGCTTTAGAACACCTGTAAGTCCCACAAGAAACTGGCCGGAGTCCTCAAGGTGTCTGATCATAAAATGTTTTCTGTCATCATCTTTTGCAGCTGTAGCTTTAATAGCGAAATGGCCGTTATGATCTACATAAGCAACAACACCGACATTCGCGTCATTTATCTTTTTCATCACGGAATTAACAGTATCTGATTCATTGTAATCAACTTCAGCAATTGAATCAAATTTATCATTCCTTGCGAAAGTCAGAGTTCCTGAAATCCCAATTGCTGCAGACGCATCAAGTTTATTATTACCCGCAACTTTATAGATAGCGGTAATATCATTGACTCCATCATTGTTAAGATCAAAATTTCCTTCATTGTTATCGCTGATATTGAGATGCCTGAAAAATTCCAGATTTGTCTGGCCCCGCCTTCCAAAACCATCTTTGTGCACTTCGTTTGTCAGGTCGGAGAGGTTAATCGCAAGTGCATTGACATCAGTTATATTCTGCCTGATTATTACATCTCTCACTTCAATCAGACCCGCGAGCTCGCCATTCTTTACAGAAACAGAAGTTTCCGTATCTTTCCATACAACATCATGCATCCCGTTGTTGTCAGGATTTTTAACAGCCTTTAAGGGACGGAAAATATTACCCTGAACAAGGTTCTCTCCATCTATATAAACAATCGTCTCATCCTTATCATTACGGCCGACCGAAATATTGACGATTTGAGAAAGTTTTTCCACAAGAGCATCCCGCCTGTCCATAAGATCATTAGGTCTGTCCCCAAGTGCTTCAGCTTTCTGTATCCTTTCATTAAGGCTTCTGATATCAGCTGCGTATATATTAATCTGTTCAACTTTCTGTACAACCTGTCTGTCAGCGTCTTCTCGAAGAGTATAAAGCTGTCTGAAAACATTATTTAATTCATTAGCGAGATGAACGCCTTTCTCTTTGACAACCTCTCTGGTCGATCTCTCTTCAGGGTACTTTGATAATTCCTGCCATGCAGCCCACATGGCATCCATTCTGCTCCTCATAGACTGATCAGAGGGTTCGTTATATATTGCCTCAACCTGATATATAAAATCGTCTTTGGATTTCCAGTAACCCATTGTATTCTTTTCTGTAACAATCCTGTCATCAATAAAAGAATCTCTTATCCTTTCAATACTCTCAACATAACTACCCTGCCCGATCTGACCTGCTACATTTGCCCTGTTAAAAGCCGGTTCATATATCGGATCAGCAGATGTAATAATCACCCGCTGCCTTGAGTATTCCTTGTTCTCTGCATTTGATATATTATGGCCTGTCACATGCAGCGCCTGCTGGTGTGACTGAAGTCCCCGCTTACTTATCTCAAGCCCCATAAATGTGGAAGACATATCCCCCTCCTTTAAGCTTTAGTATTGAACAGTACAGGATTCACAACACGGGATTTCTCTTTTCCATCGCTGCCGTATCCCGATTTCAGGGAAGAACTGTTCTTAAGATCAGATATTAATATTTCAAAAAACTCGATATTATCCTGCAGAAGCATTTTATTGGACTCCTGCTTATCCCTGAGCTTAATAATTACATTTTTAAGTTCAGTGCCGCATTTCATAATGCGTGAAGATGTATCCCTGTCAATTTTAGATGTAATCTCAGAAAGTGTGGAACCGTTTTCAATGTCAGTCTCAGCTGAAATCAGCTCCAGTACCTTAACTCTTTCTGTTTCGAGAGACTCGATTTTGAACAGCAGCTTTTCCTGATTTGCAGAGAGTTCCTGTATCAAAGCCCCTTTTTTTTCTATTGCTGCTTCTGTTTTCTCTTTTTCAAGAGTATATATCTCATTATAGATTACTGTCTCATCTGCGAGTATACTTTCAAGTTTTGAATAAATATGATGCATTATTAACCCCTGAATAAATATGAATATTCATAACTTATATCGGCCGCAGACATAAAATAAATAAGGATTATTTTATGTCACGAACGGAGGTAACGTGAGGGGACATCTGAGGTAAGCTTTAGAAGAAGTAATTAAATCAGCTGATAAAATCCTCTGTCAGTTCATATATAACGCTGTTGGCACGAAACAGCCCTTCTCTTGTTAGAGAATATTTTCCGTCAATTGACGAAATCAGACCTCTAACGATAAGAGCTTCCAGCTTTTGAGAAATTTTCCGTGGAAATTCTGAACCGGTGACAGCCCTGAAATCATCAGAACTGAATCCGCGCAGATCCCTCAATGCTGTCATAAAAAACTCAACAATAACATCTGATTTATTTCTATTATCATAGGTATAATCAATATCTTTCGAACTGATATAATCTCCAACTGACATATTATTTAAATATCTCCTGCTGCCGGTAAATGAATGAGCCCCGGCTCCGAAACCCGCATATGGCACAAAATGCCAGTATTTCGAATTATGTACAGATTCAAAACCCGGCAGCGAGTAATTTGAAATCTCATAATGATTATATCCCTTGCCTGCGAGAAAATCGATTGATCTTTCCCATACATCCAACTGCATTTCATCAAAAGTTTCATCAGGAACCAATCTTGCGGACAGCGGAGTCCCCTTCTCCACTGAAAGGAGATACAAGGAAATATGCCCGGGCCTGTAATCTGTAATGATTTTTAAATCTTCAAGACAATTCTCCTCAGTCTGTCCCGGAATACCTGTAATCAGATCAATGCACTTTGTAAAACCGGGTTCGTGGAAAAATCGCTCAAGCCTTTTCCTCACTTCAGCTTGACCTCTCCTCCCGAGAGTTTTCCGCAGAGAATCATCCAGAGTCTGAACTCCGAAAACTATTCTGTTTACTCCGCAATTTACATAGCCGCAGATTTTTTCTTCGCTGAAATCTTCAGGATTCATCTCCAGGGTTACTTCAGCACCAGAGGATAATGAAAATTTACCGCGTACAGTTGATATCAAAGTTTCAACATTCTCCGGACTCAGAATTGATGGAGTCCCCCCACCGAAATAAATAGTATCAGCATCAGGGATGTACCATCCATCAGGAAGATTGTTTATCTCTTCTTTCAGTTTTTCGATGTATGATTTAATCACAGGGCTGTCCGCTTCAGCCGGTATTGAATAGAAATTACAGTAATCACACTTGCTTCTGCAGAACGGTATATGTATGTAAATACCGGTTTTATCAGTTTTCATAAAAAAACACCGCCATTCATAAAACTACCTCCACTTGCTGATAATAACCCCGGATTAAAAATGACAATTTTGTTCAGAAAACTATATTATTTATAAAAAGCACTTATGGACTTTTTTAATTCTATTAAAGAATAATAAACAATAAAAGTTCTCATAATTAAAAAAATAGATTGCATCAATTTTAAGTGAATTATAATCATATATGCTTTAAATTGTAAACTTAAGAAATCCGATAAATTATAAAGTAGTAATCTTGGTAAACCGGATTTCAATACTTGTTAATAAAAAAGGGAACAAAACAAATTCCCGAAACCTTATAGTTTAAAGAAATAATCATTGATTTTTTTAAGAGTATAGTTTTAACTCTATATTATAATAGTGATACAAATGGTTCAGGATAAAGAAATAACATTTCTCGATAGTTTCACCGCAAATACCTCGATAGTCCCCGAGGTTATTGACAGGCTGATGAAAGACCTCTGCAGGATGAGCTATCCGCGGGAGGAAATTGATGAAATCATACTCTCCATGGATGAATCCATAACAAACGCAGTTCAGGTTACAATGAATTGCGGTGAAACATCCTGTGTCATACCTGAGAAAAGAAATATTACAATCAGGTATATGATTAAGAATAATGAATTTGATGCAACTATAATTGATCATGGAACAGGACTTGATTTTATCAAGATAATCAGCAACGTGCCGGACATGAACTCCAACATGTATTTTGATCAGATATTAAGCTACGCAACTGAATCCGAGAAATCCAAGCTTAGTGTAAAAATAAACGGTGAAGAAGTTCCATTACGGGGTATCGGGGCGGGACTTAAAATAATATTGAGCTTTATGGATTCTGTTTCAATTGAATATATAGATAAAAAGAAAATAATTTCATCCGACGTCTCTGAGTATACGGATGGGACTATTTTCAACATAAAGAGGAAGAGGCGTTATTAGGAAATGATGAAAGCACAGAAAGCTTATAAAGATCAGGAATTTCTCAACTCGCGTGAAGCAAGGATTCTAAGGATACTTAGTGAATATGTAGCCCCTGAAGCGAAGTTTAAAGCTAATGACGTTCATCACACAGTTGTTTTTTTCGGATCAGCAAGAATAAAACCTGAAGATAATAGTCTTGGAACTGCTGAATACTATCTTGCAGCACAGAAAATGGCAAAAGAGCTTGCTGAATTCAGTATTCAGCTGAAAGAGGAAACAGGTGACAATTTCTACATCTGCACAGGCGGCGGACCTGGAATCATGGAAGCCGCAAATAGAGGCGCCAGGGATGCCGGAGAAAAGACCATAGGGCTTAATATATCTCTCCCCTTTGAACAGTATCCTAATCCATATATTTCAGATGAACTGAATATGGAATTTCACTATTTTTTTATGAGAAAGCTCTGGCTTCTCTATCACGCAAAAGCCATTCTTGTTTTCCCCGGCGGTTTTGGTACTTTCGATGAACTTTTTGAAACTCTTACACTTATTCAAACCAAAAAAATGGCTAAACCTGACATTTCAGTTATGCTTTATGACAGTTCATACTGGAAAGAACTAATCAATTTTCAGATGCTTGTTGATAAAGGTATGATTTCAGCGGATGATTTAAATCTTTTCCATTTTTTTGATACGGTTGATGAAGGGTTGGCGTTTCTTAAACCGCGTCTTAAGGATATAATCGCAACAGTTGATCATTTTATCCCATAAATAACGGAATAAAACTGATTAAAAAACCGGAAACTTTTTATTTCCGGTTTTTCAGTAGATCAACCCGCAAATTCATCGTAATTTGCCCGGCTCGTTTCATCCATATTGCTGATCTCACAACCGACCTTTATGACGCCATTCTCAAGAAATGATATATTTCTGATTATGGCACCAATTACGGCTTTTTTCTGTGTCGGCAGCATGACATCAAAACAGAGCTTACCATTTTCCTGAAAATTCCGGATATGTCTTTTCTCTCTGAAAACAAAACCCATTCCATTTTTAGACAGGTCTGAAATAAGAAACCGCTCCTCCATAGTCGAAAAAAGCTTATTCTTAATAAGCAGCTGATCAATAACTATAGCCATCCTTCGGCATACTTCAAACATCCCGTCAGAAAGCGGCTGCGAACTGTTAACCTGCAGATATCCGTATGGAATTATTTTATTATACATAATTGGAACTGTTGCTTCAGAAATATACCTGTTTCTTGATGAAAGGCTTATATCAGATTTATAAATATTATTAACATAGAAATTATATTCTTCTTCTTTACCGGGTTCAGGATCAACATTCAGGTTTGACATAAATATAGATTTTGAAGTATTTAAAACATACTTCAGCCTGTTATCTCCCTTCGATTCATGCATAAAAACAATCTTATAATAATCAAACTTCTTTTTCAGTTCGAATTCCGCAATCTCTTTAATCTTATCAATCTTCTTCTGAGATGTTGAGAGAGATCTCTCAATATTATAATCAGAAATAAGATTATTCATATAAATAATACTCTTGCCGCCTTCGATACCTACAAGCTTTCTATCCTCTTTCCGTGATTCTGATATAATCTGAAATTTTATAGGTATAAAAACAAAGGTATCTTCATTGCGTTCGATATGCTTCATACTGAGATATATGGTATTTGTTTTATACCTTGTAAAAACAACAACATTCTCAGGTAGTGATTTCACAAGGGGTATTCTGAAAGCAACATTTCCATCCGAATACCCGAGATATTGCAGGTTAAGACTGCCGCTGCTGGTTTTTATATATACCGGATTCCCGCTGAAAAAATTATCCAGCAGAAACTGGAACTGGGATTTATCCGTTACCGTTTTTATTAAATCTGCCATAATTAATTCTACTGACTGACAATCAAGCCGTCAAGCATTGATATTACTCTTTCAGTCATCTCCGCAATTTTCATATCATGAGTAACTATTACTGCTGTACTCCCTTTTTCTCTGCATAAATTAAGCAGAATTTCAAGAAGATTCATTGAATTTTTTGAGTCAAGACTCCCAGTAGGCTCATCCGCAAGTATAATATCCGGTTCACCAACAATTGCCCTTGCGACTGCAACTCTCTGACATTCACCGCCGGACATCTCCCCGGGTTTATGATTAGCCCTGTTTTCAAGCCCGAATCTCCCGAGGAGTTCCATAGCTTTATCTTTTGAATCCCGGAATTTACATCTCCTTATGAGAAGAGGCATCATGATATTTTCCAATGCGGAAAATTCAGGTAAAAGATTGTGCAGCTGGAAGATGAAACCTATATGTTTATTTCTGAAATCAGATAATGCATCGACTTCAAATGAAGAAACATCAGTTCCGCTGATGGCAAGAGATCCCCTGTCGAAATTATCAAGACACCCCATCAGATTAAGAAGAGTTGATTTACCGGTTCCGCTCGGGCCGGTTATCGATACTACTTCACCTTGCAGTATTTCGAGATTGATTCCACGTAGTACCTTTATGCTGCTGCTGCCTGAACCATAAGTCTTTTCAAGATTCTTTATATCAATGATTGCTGAATTACTTTTCATTTGTATACCTATTCATACCTGATTGTTTCAACCGGTTTCTGCCGGGAAGCCTGCCATGACGGAAAAATCGCGGCAATTGTTGCAAGAAAAATCGCGGCAGCCGCTATGAATACAACAAACTCAGGAATAATTTCAGTAGGTATAGTATCAATATAATATACACTTGAAGGTTTAAGAGTGATCCTGTAAAAATCACCCAGGTTAAAAAACTGGTAAATCCAGATCATCATAGCATTTATTGAATCTTCCACCCACAATATAATTGCTTCAAGATTAAGTGAAGCAGCAAGACCGAATATTACTCCAAGTATTGAGCCTGTAACACCAATAAGAAACCCCTCAAGTACAAATATCACCATAATTGAACGGGGTTTTGCCCCCATAGATTTCAGAACGCCTATAGCTTTTCGCTTTTCCATTACAACCATAACTATGGTTCCCATGATCGTAAATCCGGCAGAAATAATTACGAGAAAAAGAATTATTGTCATAATAAGTTTTTCAAGCCTTAGTGCGTAAAAAAGATTATGATTTCTCTGCTCTGCAGTCATTGTAACGTATTGAAAACCTATAATAGACTGCAGAGTTGAAGCCATGCGATCCATTTTATATATATCATCAATTTTTACACCAATTGCATAAGCGACATCACCAACAGAAAATAACTGCTGCGCGTCAGTAAGTGACATCATTATAAGCTTTGTATCAAAATCATAATATCCGGTTTTAAAGAACCCGAGCACTTTATATTTCCGGATACCGGGTGTTACACCTTCAACTGCAGTGAGTCTGCCCTGGGGAACAATAATTTCCATTGTATTCCCCACCTTAACTCCATAGTTAAAGGCCATCTCCTCTCCGATATAGATACCTTTTTTCTGACAGTAATCCTGCCGGTTAAGAGTGATAAATTTTTTTATATCAGAGGGGATGTAATCTTTTGTGCCTATACCCCTGATCATAATTGGCCCGACATTACGCCTGAACCTGAACAATCCCTGCCCCTGCAGATAGGGACTGGCGGAAACAACATGCTCTGTACTGCGGATTGTTTCAGAAAGTTCCCTGTAATCCTGAATGGCAACGCCGTCAATCTCACTGGCGAGATTTGATACAACTATATGTGAATCAACATCCAGTATCTTATCCTTAATCTGTCCCTGAAATCCGTTCATAACAGAGATTACAAGTATCAGAATAAAAACACCGAGAAAAACTATTAATACTGAAAGGAATGTATTAAAAGATATGAATCCCTGGCTCTTTTTCGATTTGAGATAACGGAAACCTATAAATAATTCAAAAAGCCTCATGTTAACTGTTCAACCCCGTTCTTATTAAAGTTCTGTTGTGCATCAGCCATCCCCGTTTTATCTTCGGGCCTTCTATATATTTTATAAACTCCACTTCACCTTTCATATTCTCAACTGTTTTTCCTGTTTCACGGGAAATTCTTTCACACTCAAAATAGAGCATTCTATGATTGAATTTATATCCTTCAAAATCAGTTTTAATGTCGCTTTCATTAAATTTACCCATGTTGCGGATTATAAGGTTCCCGTAATAAAAATCCTTATACAGCTCCCTGAAAACATTTTTATCTTTCGGGAAAGCCTCACATTCACTATAATCATTATAATTGAGTGCTTTAACAGCACCGGACCATTTCAGAAAAATGTATGCAGGGTCAACAAAGGGCTCCTGCCTTTTACAGGAGGAGAAAAACAGCAGGATACACATGACTAAAACAGATGCAAAACGTATTTTATTCATTCTAAACTCTTAAGATAGTATTTATTAAGGCTGGGATTACAAACCACTATATTTTTGAAATTCAATTATTCAAGCAAAAGAAAGCTTTTAAACCAGCCCCAGTTCTTTTTCTGAAAAGACCTGTGCTGAAAACTTTTCAATTTCAACACCGGGTTTTTTCCATGTATCACCCGGTAGTCCAGCTTTAAAACATGTGTGGGTCAGAAAAGTGTCCCTGTCCCATTTCTGCTCAACCGGAACCTGGGGAAGCAGAAGCCCCCTGTTAAAACCCTTTGAAATAATCAGACCGTCCCGTCCCACAACTATATCATCAATATTTTCGACCTTTACTATAGGACTTAAAATTGAAATTTCAATATCAATACTTTTAAATTCAGCCGCGGTAAGAGGAGAGAATCTCGGATCCCTGAAAGCTGAAGAAAGGGCCATCTCTCTTATTGTATCCGGAACAGGTTTTACACCTTCAATATATCCGATACAACCCCTGAGATTACCTTTTATATGCAGCGTAACAAAAGCGCCGCACTTCTCATTATATACAGCATCACTGAAGTCAAAATTGTTGTTTTCACATTCAGCATTAAGCCTGTCTGCTATTGTTTTTCTTGCAAGGCGCAGAAGAGTTTTTTTCTGTTCAACATTAAGTTCATCCATTGATTCACTCCTCCCCTAAAATTACAGCTGAAACATAACCCACAACTTCATCTTTTGAGCCAGCTGTATCACCGGAGTTGGCATACTTTGCTATTTCAATTTTAGACGCCCCGAGTTTTCTTGCAGCCGTAATCCCCGCAAGTAGTGCACCTTCTCCGCAGGCTTCCCCCTTTCCGGATTTTACTGTTTCAACAATTCTGTTTTCATCAAAGGATTTTAATGCTGATATAAAATCAGAGTCCATCTGCACAGCTTTTTTATATGGATAATAATGAGAAAGATCTGTTGATATTACTATGGCGTAATTTCTGTTCAATGATTTTACTGCTTCAGCAATGACTTCACCTGTTTTTCTGCATAATGAAATATCTGTTGAACCGATTATAACAGGTACGAGCTTCAAGCCGGGTTTCATAAATTGAATAAAAGGTATCTGAACTTCAAGAGAGTGTTCAGGCTCATCAATCTCTTTTATATAAGTGAAAAGGGAGGATTTTTTCAGTTCAACCCCCACCTCGCTGTCAATTTCCATCTCGCCAAGAGGAGTTGAATAAACCCCTTCAGAAAGAACTGAAGCGCCGTTAAACCTCGCCCTGTGTGAAGGAGCAATCACAACGAAGCCGTCAAAATTGCTGTATTTAAGATAACTGAAACCGTATGCAGCCACAGGACCTGAATAAATATAACCGGCATGTGGTGAAATTATACCATACAATTTCCCCTTTACAGGTTCCTGATCCTTTTCAGCCTGAGAGATATAGCCGCAAATCATCTTTTTAAGCTTTTCTGGATCTGCCGGGTAAAATGAACCGGCTACAGCAGGTCTCCGGATATACATATGCTACCCCCTCTTTGTGAGTTCAATATCAATCCTTTTGAGAATCTCCTGCGCAACCTTTTCTTTTGACATCATGGGAAGTTCAATCTTAGTTCCATCCCTGGTAAAAAGGGTCATAATATTAGTATCAACATTAAATCCTGCACCCTCTCTTGAGACATCATTAAGGCAGATCATATCAAGATTTTTCTGAACGAGTTTACCTATGGCATAATTTTCCGTGTCATTAGTCTCCGCAGCGAAACCAACAACAAATAAATTATCCAGTCCTCTCTTCGCTTTCGCCTCTGCCACATTTTTCAGTACGTCAGGAGTCCTCTTCATATTAATAATAAGATCGCCGTCTGACTTTTTTATTTTTTCCTCTGATTTTTCCAGAGGGGTATAATCTGCTGGAGCGGCAGCCATTATCAGAACGCACGGTTCTTCTATTTCCGCAAGCACAGCCTGAAGCAATTCAGATGTGGATTCAATTTTAACGCATCTGAACTGCTTATTATGAACAAGCTGTTCATTTATAGGGCCGTGTATAAAAACCGTATTCTGTGAAATACGGCTGGCCTCATCTGCTAAAGCAACTCCCATTT